>Ga0209300_1000069_pt1 | contig 66794 bp, 63 predicted proteins | sample Shrwel_input2_RT_FD_187535 | JGI IMG/M metagenome (GOLD analysis project Ga0209300, IMG submission 187535) | Subsurface microbial communities from deep shales in Ohio, USA - Utica-3 well 1 S input2 RT (SPAdes) (version 2) ... | reverse complement strand
CGGTTACATATGGCTGGTGATGTTTCCCGAAGCCTTCATCAATGGCACAGCCGTCACGGCGCTCGTGGTGTTCTGCCCCGACTGGCTGGAAACCTTCAATCGCACCCGATACCTGCAGGCGCCCTGGCGCAGCGATGAGCCCAAGGACGACCCATCCCCACCAGATCAATGAACGCTGGGTGGCACATCCTCGGAAAGCAGGTCGTCTTCGCTCAGATTTCCCGGAATCACATGCTCCTCAGCAGCCCAGGCACCTAGATCTATCAGCTTGCAGCGATCCGAGCAAAAGGGACGATAACGGCTCTGCGCCTCCCACTGCACCGGCACACCACAGGTCGGGCAGGCTACAGTCCTAGCATTCATTCTCCAGCTCCTCGCAACTGTAGATAACGATCGTGCAACCGGCCAACCTCCTGACGCAGCCATGACAGGTCTCGATCATTTACCAGCACATCATTGGCATGACGGAGACGATCTTCGCGCCGCGCCTGAGCGGCCAGGATGGCTCGCACCTGATCCTCGGAAACCTGATCGCGGGCCAGCACCCGCTGAAGCTGCAGGTCTTCTGGCACATCTACCACCAGCACGCGATCAACCTGCTCGTGCTGCCTCGACTCGACCAGCAAAGGGGACACCAACACTGCGTAAGGTGACTCAGCCCGTGACAGGCTAGCCCAGATTTCCTGACGAATCAGCGGATGCAGCAGGCGCTCCAACCAGTGCCGATCTTCCACGGAAGTAAATATCCGCTCGCGCAGCGCAGCACGATTCAACTCACCGGACGATGCAAGGATCGGCACCCCAAATCGATCGACGATCTGCGCCAGCGCCGCGCTCCCCGGCTCGACCACCGATCGAGCCACCTGGTCGGCATCGACCACATGCACGCCCAACTCGGCGAAGCGCTCCGCGGCAGCGCTTTTGCCACTACCTATTCCGCCGGTAAGACCAAGGATCCAAGGCTTCACCGATTCACATCTCCGCCCTTAATTATGGCGCGCAGTAGTACCCGCTTTGCCCAGGTTAGGCAAGCGGGCAAGCGAAGGACGAGGAGACCCGCTTCAGAAGCCGGCAAGCTGCAGATAGCGATCGGTGATCTGCTGCCCCCACACCAACGCGATCCAGCCGGCGATCGCCAGGTATGGGCCGAACGGGATAGGCGTGCCGGCAGCCGCATTCCGCCATCGCAGTGAAATCGTGCCGATTACGGCGCCGACCAGCGATGACAGGAGGATGGTTAGCGGCAGCACCTGCCATCCCCCCCACGCCCCTATCATCGCAAGAAGCTTGAAGTCACCGTAGCCCATGCCTTCCTTGCCAGTGACGAGCTTGAATAGCCAGTACACCGCCCACAGGCTGAGGTAGCCGAAGACAGCTCCCCAAAGCGCATCGCCGAGCGCAACGAATAGGCCGAAATGGTTGCAGATCAGGCCGAACCAGAGAAGAGGCAGCACGAGCGAGTCGGGCAGCAATTGGTGATCGATATCGATCATGCTCATGGCCAGCAGCCCCCAGCCCAACAGCAGGATCGCCCCGGCTTGCCAGGTGAAGCCGAAGTGCCAGGCCGTGAACCCCGAAAGGAGCGCACAGGCCAGCTCCACCAGCGGATAACGGACACTGATACCTGCCCGACATGCCGAACAGCGCCCTCGCAGCAGCACCCAGCTCACCAGAGGGACGTTCTCCCAGGCACGAATAGAGTGGCCACAGTGCGGACAGGAAGAAGCAGGCAGCAAAAGGTTGAATCGCGGCCCGACAGGCTCAGGCTCGAGCGAAAGGTACTCCCTCGCCTGCTCGCGCCATTCCCGCTGCATCATCACCGGCAGCCGATAAATCAGCACATTGAGAAAGCTGCCAACCAGCAATCCAAGCAAAGCCGCAGACAAAACAAAGGCCAGCTCGTGGCTGGCCAGGTACTCGATGATCGGCATCAGACTACGGAACCCAACTGGAAGATCGGCAGATACATCGCAATGATCAGGCCGCCCACCAGAACACCGAGCACAGCCATGATCATTGGCTCCATTAGACTGGTGAGACCATCAACCATGTTGTCGACCTCATCCTCATAAAACGTAGCCACCTTTCCCAACATTTCATCGAGCGAACCCGATTCCTCACCAATGGCCGTCATCTGGACCGCCATCGTCGGGAAAGCCCCGGTGGTACGCATGGAAAAGTTGAGCTGCATACCACTGGACACATCCCCCTTGACCTTCATCGTTGCGTTGCGAAACACCACATTGCCCGTAGCACCCGCAACGGAATCCAGCGCATCCACCAATGGCACGCCAGCGGCGAAGGTCGTCGAGAGAGTGCGGGCAAATCGCGCCACGGAAGATTTGTAGATGATGTCGCCCACGATTGGCAGCTTGAGAACCGAGCGGTCCACCCAATTGCGGAATTTCTCGGAGCGCTTGTGCATGCTGCCCAACAGATACACAGTGGCGGCGAGCGCTAGCAGCAAAATCAGCCACCACTCCTGCAGCAATTCCGACAACCCGATCACCATCAGTGTGAACGCGGGCAGCTCCGCACCAAAGTTGGCAAATACCTCCTGGAACTGCGGGACAACCTTGATCAGCAAAATGGCAGAAACGATCACGGCGACCACGATCACCGCGATGGGATAGTTCATCGCTTTCTTGATCTTTGCCTTCAGTGCTTCGGTTTTTTCCTTGTACGTGGCGACCCTATCGAGCAAGGTCTCCAAAGCACCTGACTGCTCCCCCGAATCCACGAGGTTGCAGTAAAGATCATCGAAGTATTGAGGTTTCTTGCGCAGCGACGCGGCAAAGCTGTTGCCGGCTGCGACCTCCTGCTTCAACTCGTCCACTAGCTTACGCATGTTCGGGTTATCAAAGCCCTCACCGATGATGTCGAACGCCTGCAAGAGCGGCACACCGGCCTTCATCATGGTCGCCATCTGCCGAGTGAACAGCGCAATGTCCATCGGTTTGATCTTCTTGCCGGCCCCGAACAGGGATACGGATTTCTTGCGCACCTTCTGCGGATTGATGCCCTGTTTGCGCAGCTGTGCTTTTACCAAAGCAGGGCTGGCACCAGCGAGCTCCCCCTTGACTTTGGAACCCTTTCGATCGATTCCTTCCCAGGTGAAGACACTGGCTCGCATCGCTTTCTGCGCCATCGTTAATCCTTGGTGACCCGGTTGACTTCTTCGAGGCTGGTCACGCCCTGCATGGCCTTCAACAAAGCCGATGTTCGCAGGTCATTGAAGCCGTCCTTACGCATCTGGAGAGAAATATCCAGCGAATTTCCGTCTTCCATGATAATGCGCTGCAGAGCCGGCGTGATTTTAACTACTTCATAAATGCCGACGCGGCCTTTGTAGCCACCTTTGCAGTTGTCGCAGCCAGCCGGCCCATAGATCTTGAACGAACCGATGGCCGCCTCCGGGAAGCCCTCGCGCAGAAGCGCCTCTCGCGGAACGTCGAGCTCCTTCTTGCAGCTCGCACATAGCTTGCGGGCCAGTCGCTGGGCGATGATCAGGTTGACCGAGGTCGCGATATTGAATGCCGGGACGCCCATATTGCGCAAACGGGTCAAGGTTTCCGCAGCGCTGTTGGTGTGCAGGGTCGACATCACCATATGGCCGGTCTGCGCCGCCTTGATCGCGATCTCGGCCGTTTCAAGATCGCGGATCTCGCCGACCATGATCACGTCCGGATCCTGGCGCAGGAAGGCGCGCAGGGCCTGCGCGAAGTCCATGCCCTGGCGCGGGTTGACGTTGACTTGGTTGATACCCTCGAGATTGATCTCGACCGGATCCTCGGCTGTGGAAATGTTCACATCCACGGTATTGAGGATGTTGAGGCCGGTGTAGAGCGATACGGTCTTGCCCGAGCCGGTCGGCCCGGTTACCAGGATCATGCCCTGCGGTTGGCTCAACGCAGCGAGATACAGCTCCTTCTGCTCGGGCTCGTAGCCCAGCGCATCGATGCCCATCTGCGCACTGGTCGGATCGAGGATCCGCATCACGATCTTCTCGCCCCAGAGCGTCGGCAAAGTGTTGACACGGAAGTCGATGGCCTTGGTCTTGGACAGCTTCATCTTGATGCGGCCGTCCTGCGGCTTGCGCCGTTCGGAAATATCCAGCCCGGCCATGACCTTGAGGCGCGCCGACAGGCGTGGCGCCAACTGGATCGGCGGCCGCGCCACCTCATGCAGGATTCCGTCGGTACGAAAGCGAACCCGGTAGGCCTTTTCATAGGGTTCGAAGTGCAGGTCCGAAGAGCCCCCCTTGATGGCATCGAGCAACATCTTGTTGACGAAGCGCACGACCGGGGCATCATCCGCAGCCTCCCCAGCATCATCGGAACGACCGTCGTCGCTAACGGACTCGACATCCAGCCCATCGAGACCGACCTCTCCCAATTCTTCCAGGCCGGTCGCACCGCTATCGTATAGCTTGTCAATCGCCTCACCGAGCTTGTCGTCCTCGACCAGAATCGGCTCGATCGAAAGCCCGGTGCTGAACTGGATATCGGCAATCGATTGATGGTTGGCTGGGTCGGACACCGCCACATACAGCTTGGTGCCGCGCTTGGAGAGGGGAAGGACCCGGTGCTGCTTGGCCAGCTTCTCGCTCACCAGATCCTTGGGCAGCGACTCCTTGTCCAGCGCAGCAAGATCCAGCAACGCAACACCGAACTGCTCGGAGGCGAGTTCGGCAATGACGCGGCCCTTGGCCAACCGGTTCTGGACGACGTAGGTAACAAAGGGTGTCTTGCCGCGAATGGCCTGAGCCTGGGCCTGCTGGGCTGTTCTTTCGTCCAACACGCCAGCCACGACCATCTGCCGTGCCAGCCCGGATAGGGAAATGTTTTCGCTCATGGCGGCCTCGCTCCAATCTGTGCCCGCCTTATAGCCTAGATGCCGGTGGCTGCAAACAAGGGCGGCGGCAAGTGACGTTCTTGGTCACATATCGCCCGCAAGGAGCCGACCTTGAGATGCGATGTCGCGATTTTGTATCGGTGCTTGGGATATGAGAAGCAGGCTGCGCTCGGGAACTAGCGCTTGCCAGCGGCAAGAGCTTGAGGCACTTCACAGTATTGGCCGCTGCGCTCACGGCAAAGGATAGCTGGCACGCCAACTGCTTTAGGTTTGGCAGGCTCACAGCCTCAACACTTAAAGGAGATTCAAATGAAAGCTCAGATGCAGAAGGGTTTTACGCTTATCGAACTGATGATCGTTGTGGCGATCATTGGTATTTTGGCTGCTATTGCGATCCCTCAATATCAAGACTATGTGACCAGAGCAAAGTGGGCTGAAAACAATGCGCTCATTGCTCCCGTTAAGCTCGCAATTGCAGAATGCCTTCAAAACAACGACAGTAACCTCGGCAGCTGTGACACAGTCCCTGAACTGACAGCTAATACCGGCTATGCAGCTCTTCCGACTGCCGATCAAAATCTTACAAGCGTGACTCTGACCGAAGGTACTGCCGCAATTGTTGTGACTGGCACCCCCTCAGTAGGTAGTTGCGTCGTCACATGGACACCTTCTGTGGCCGACGCGAACAAAATCACTTGGGATGGCGCTACGACCGGGACTGATTGCTCAAAAGCCAAAACAGGTATCTAAATTGCCTCTAACCTGACTGGTTAATAAAAACCCTACCCTAGCCGGTGGGGTTTTTGTAAACGCGGTATCGCGGTATGACGGATCGCTTTCCGTATGATGGAATCGCCGAAAACGCGGTAAGGCGGATCAATTCGTAGGATGGATTATCGCGGTATGGCGGATCACTTTCCGTATGATGGAATCGCCGAAGGCGCTTCCGTCGGTTACCGCGAATCGGCTGCATCCACCGCCCAACACCGCAACCGCGCCAACCCACTCGAACGTCGGATTACGCCTTCGGCTAATCCAACCTACGTTGGCTAATCCAACCCTGTGAAGTGACGTGTGTCGACCCGAACAAAAACGCCCTGCATGTGCAGGGCGTCTTCGTTTCAACAGGCGGCTCGCTTAGATTGCCCCACGCTCGCGCAACAACTGAATCACCTGCCTAACCCCCTCTTCTATAGCCGCCGTTTCGCTGTCGACTATCAGATCCGCATTCAGTGGCACGTCGTAAGGGAAGGACTCGCCCGGAATGTTATCCCCACCGGCCGCATACAACCCCTGCGGATCGCGCTGGCGGCAGGCTTGCGGGGAGGCCTGGACGTAGACGGTGATCAGGCGCTCAGCGCCGATCAATGCCTTGGCCTGTTCGCGACCCTCCGCGTCTGGTGCAACGAACGCGGCCAGGGTGATCAGCCCCGCCTCGTTGAACTGACGTGCGACATGGGCGGCGCGGCGCCAGTTTTCGGTGCGGCCGGCGCGATCCTGCGGTAGACCCTTGTTGAGGTCGTGGCGCAGGTTCTGGCCGTCGAGGACATAGACCGCACGCCCCATATCGAACAGCTTGCGCTCCACCGCATAGGCCAGGGTGCTCTTGCCAGCGCCGGACAGGCCGGTGAACAACACGGTTGCCGGCTGCTGGCCGAAGCGTGTGGCACGCTCGTCGGTAGAGACGTGGGCCAGCGCGCCATGATGACCACCCGAACCATGGGCAACCGGGTCGGCGATGATCATGCCGGCTCCGACGGTGCCATTGGTGAGGCGGTCGATGACGATGAAGGCGCCAGTGGTGCGGTTCTGCTCGTAGCCATCCAGAGCGATCGGCGCGTCCAGGCTGACCTTGACCTTGCCGATCTCGTTGAGCTGCAGGCTGCTCGCCGCACCTTTCTCCAGCGTATTCACATCCACCTTGTGGGTGATACTGGCGATCGAGCCTGGCACATAGCTGGTTGCGCGCTTGATGTCATACTTCTTGCCCGGCAGCATCGGTTCCTCGCCCATCCAGACGAGCATGGCCTCGAAGCTGTCGGCAACACGGGGGCGGTTATCGGCGTGCACCAGCATGTCACCGCGCGACACGTCGATTTCGTCTTCCAGCGTCAGGGTGATGGCCTCACCCGGGGTTGCCTGCTCCAGTTCGCCGTCGAAGGTGACGATGGATTTCACTCGGCTGGTTTTGCCTGAAGGCAGAACGGCAATCTCGTCGCCCTTGCGCACGATACCGCTGGCAAGCGTGCCGGCGAATCCGCGGAAGTTCAGATTGGGACGATTGACGTACTGCACCGGGAAGCGCAGGTCGTCGAAATTACGGTCGCCAGCGATCTCGACGCTTTCAAGAATTTCCATCAGCGACTGCCCTTCGTACCAGGGTGCGCGCGCGCTGCGATTGACCACGTTGTCGCCTTTCAGCGCCGACATCGGCACGAAGTGCAGCGACGACGGCTTGAGCTCGATGCGATCGGCGAATGCCAGGTAGTCGGCCTTGATCTTCTCGAACACATCCTGATCGAAGTTCATCAGGTCCATCTTGTTGATGGCGACGACGATATGCTTGATGCCCAGCAGCGCGGCAATGTAGCTGTGCCGGCGCGTCTGCGTCTGCACGCCGTAGCGGGCGTCGACGAGGATGATCGCCAGGTCGCACGTCGAAGCACCGGTCGCCATGTTGCGCGTGTACTGCTCATGGCCAGGGGTGTCGGCAATGATGAACTTGCGCTTGGCGGTGCTGAAGTAGCGGTAGGCCACGTCGATCGTGATGCCCTGCTCGCGCTCGGCCTGCAGGCCATCGACGAGCAGCGCAAGGTCAACATCGTCGCCCGTGGTGCCGACCTTCTTCGAATCACGGGTGATAGCCTCTAGATGATCTTCGTAGATCATCTTGGAATCGTGCAGCAGACGGCCAATCAGCGTGCTTTTGCCGTCATCGACGTTACCGCACGTGAGAAAACGCAACAGTTCCTTGCGCTCGTGCTGAGCCAGGTAGGCGAGGATGTCCTCGCTGATCAGATCGGACTGGTGAGACATGGTGCGGGATCCTTAGAAGTAGCCCTGGCGTTTCTTTTCTTCCATCGAGCCGGCCTGATCGTGATCGATCACACGGCCCTGGCGCTCGGACGTCCGGGTCAGGAGCATCTCCTGAATGATCTCCGGAAGCGTAGTGGCGGTGGACTCCACCGCACCGGTCAGCGGATAGCAGCCAAGGGTACGGAAACGCACCATCTTCTTGCTGATGCCGGCCTTCTGCTCTGGCGTCAGGTGCTCAAGGATGCGCTCGTCGTCGATCATCACCAGAGCGCCGTTGAGTTCCACCACCTCGCGCTCGGCGGCGAAATACAAGGGCACGATCGGGATCTGCTCCAGGTAGATGTATTGCCAGATGTCCAGCTCGGTCCAGTTGGAAAGCGGGAATACGCGGATCGACTCGCCTTTCTTCACCTTGCCGTTGTAAACGTTCCACAACTCCGGGCGCTGATTCTTAGGGTCCCAGCGGTGCTTGCTGTCGCGGAAGGAATAGACGCGCTCCTTGGCGCGCGACTTTTCCTCGTCACGGCGCGCGCCACCAAAGGCGGCATCGAAACCATATTTGTCCAGCGCCTGCTTGAGGCCCTCGGTCTTCATCACATCGGTGTGCTTGGCACTGCCGTAGGTGAAGGGGTTCATGTCCTGAGCCACGCCGTCGGGATTGACATGGGTGATCAGGTCCAGCCCCATGTCGCTAACCATCTTCTCGCGGAAGCGATACATCTCCTGGAACTTCCAGCGAGTGTCGACGTGCAGGACCGGAAACGGCAGCTTGCCAGGGAAAAAGGCCTTGCGGGCCAGATGGAGCATGACAGCCGAGTCCTTGCCAATCGAATAGAGCATGACCGGGTTGTCGAACTCGGCGGCAACCTCGCGAATGATGTGGATGCTCTCGGCCTCGAGCTGTTTCAGATGCGTCAGTTTATCGACCATGGCTACTCACGACGGGGCAATTGACGGCCAGCGGCCGTTTGGACGCGGCCACTCTACCACGCCCTAATGCTCTATCAGAGCCCGCGATTAGACCTTAACGTTATAGATTTATGCCGAGCAGGCCGGCCGTTTGCGCTAGGCCGGGTTATCGCAATCGATGAAGCGATGTTCGATGCCGAACTGCTGCGCAAGGTAGTCACCCAGCGCTTTCACGCCATAGCGCTCGGTGGCATGGTGCCCCGCGGCGAAGAAGCTCAGGCCGTTCTCGCGCGCCACGTGCACTGTTTGTTCGGAGACTTCACCCGTGACATAGGCATCCACCCCGGCAGCAACGGCCTGCTCGATATAGCCCTGGGCGCCGCCGGTGCACCAGGCGACCCGCCGGATCGGGCGATCACCCGGAATCACCAGCGGCTCGCGACCGAGTGCAGCCTGGATGCGCTCGCCGAATACCTCTGGCGTCTGCGCCTGTGCCAGCGTGCCATGAAAGACGATCGAGCGCGGGTCGCTCGGGTCGAGTGGCCCCTCCACCTGCAACCCCAGCTCATGGCCTAGGCGCACGTTGTTGCCCACCTCGGCGTGCAGGTCCAGCGGAAGATGGTAGGCCAGCAGGCTCATCTCGTTGAGCAACAGGGTGCGCAGACGCCGTTGCTTCATGCCGATGACGCGTGCGTCTTCGCTCTTCCAGAAATAGCCATGATGAACGAGCACCGCGTCCGCCCCTGCGTCGACCGCCGCGTCGAGCAGCGCCTGGCTGGCCGTTACGCCGCTGACCAGACGACGGACCTCCGCACGCCCCTCGACCTGCAGACCATTGGGGCAATAGTCGGCGATCCGGGCGACGTTCAGATAGCGATCGCACTCGGCGACCAATGCGTGCAGCGTAACGGGCATGCGTAACCTCGGCAGCTAGGAAACGATACGCTCTCGAGTCTTTGGCAGGCTGCCAAAGCTGCATTTCGTCGAGAGCTTCGTATAATGCGGCCACCTTAAAGGGCCGTCCTTGGCCCCCGCAACCTCTCCGGACCACCCAGATGCTCAATGCCCTGCGTTATTTCGGCTGGCCGCTGCTGGTCGGCTTATTGGTCGCCCTGCTGATCATCGAGCGCTATCCGGCATTGGTAGGGCGCAGCAGTGAGAGTTTTACCCTACAACGCCCCGCCCTTAACCTGCCGCCCCCAGGCCCCAACTCGTACGCCGCCGCTGTCAGCGGCGCAGCACCGGCGGTCGCCAACCTGTACACCACCAAGCTGGTCGAGAAAGCACAGCAGCAACCTCTGGCCAAGGACCCGGTCTACCAGCGCTTCTTTGGCGACAGCCTGCCTCGCCAGCGGCGTATGGAGTCGAGCCTGGGCTCGGCAGTGATCATGAGCCCGGAGGGTTACCTGCTGACGAACAACCACGTTACGGCCAACTCCGAGCAGATTGTCGTGGCGCTGCGCGACGGACGCGAAACACTCGCCCGCGTCATCGGCAGCGACCCAGAGACCGACCTGGCGGTCCTCAAGATCGACCTGCCCGACCTTCCGGTCATCAGCGTCGGCCACTCCGACAGCATTCGCGTTGGCGACGTGACCCTGGCCATCGGCAACCCATTCGGTGTCGGGCAGACGGTGACCATGGGCATCATCAGCGCTACCGGGCGCAACCAGCTCGGCCTGAACACCTACGAAGATTTCATCCAGACCGATGCGGCGATCAACCGCGGCAATTCGGGCGGGGCTTTGATCGACGCGCAGGGCAGCCTGATCGGCATCAACACCGCCATCATTTCCGAATCGGGCGGCTCGCAAGGAATCGGTTTCGCCATCCCGGTGAAGCTGGCACTCGAAGTGATGAAGTCGATCATCGACCACGGCCAGGTGATCCGCGGGTGGCTGGGCGTCGAAGTGCAATCGCTGACTCAGGAACTGGCCGAATCCTTCGGTCAGGCCGGACGCCCCGGCATCGTCGTGGCAGGCGTCTATCGCGACGGCCCAGCCGATCGCGCCGGCCTGCAGCCAGGTGATCTGATCCTGAGCATCGACGGCGAACAAGCCAGCGACGGCCGCACCTCGATGAACCAGGTCGCGCGTACCCGCCCGGGCGACCAGATCGATATCGACATTCTGCGCAACGGTAAACCGCTGACCCTGACCGCCGAGGTCGGGATGCGCCCTCCTCCCGCGCCAGCCAGCGAGTAAGCGCGCATGCGGCCCGGTGAAACCGAGCCGCAGCGACTCAGGCGAGTGCCGACTCCAGCGCTTCGAGCAGCGCCTGGTTCTGCTCCGGTGCACCGATCGTGATGCGCAGGAACTGCTCGATGCGTGGCTGGCGGAAATGCCGCACGATCACTCCCTGCTCACGCAGGCTGGCTGCCAGGCGAGCGGCATCATGGGCGGGATGCCGGGCGAACACGAAGTTGGCCGCCGAAGGCAGCACCTCGAAGCCGTAGGCCTGAAGCCGGGCCACCAGCGCCTCACGGCTTTCGATCACCTGCCGGCAAGTCTGCTCGAAATAGGCCCGATCCTCGAATGCGGCCGTCGCGCCAGCCAGAGCGATGCGATCCAGGGGGTAGGAGTTGAAGCTGTTCTTGATCCGCTCGAGCGCCTCGATCAGATCGGGGTGACCTACCGCGAGCCCGACACGCAAGCCAGCCAGCGAACGCGACTTGGACAAGGTCTGGGTTACCAGGAGGTTCGGATAGCGGTCGACAAGGCAGATGGCGGTCTGCCCGCCGAAGTCGACGTAGGCCTCATCCACCAGCACCACCGAATCAGGATTGGCGGCGAGCAGGCGCTCGATCGCCGCCAACGGCAGCAGGCAGCCGGTTGGCGCATTCGGGTTGGGGAAGATGATGCCGCCATTCGGACGCTGATAGTCGGCGACATCGATTTCGAACTGCTCGTTCAGCGCAACGGTTTCATACTCGATGCCGTAAAGCCCGCAATAGACCGGGTAGAAGCTGTAGGTCACGTCGGGAAACAGCAACGGCCGCCCGTGCTGGAACAGGCCATGAAAAGCGTGCGCGAGCACTTCGTCGGAGCCATTGCCGACAAACACCTGGGCGGGCGTCATGCCGTAGTAATCGGCCACCGCCTGCTTCAGGCGCTCGCCGTTGGGGTCCGGATACAGGCGCAATTCATCGCCTATCGCCGCACGCATCGCCTCGAGGGCCAGCGGCGAAGGGCCATAGGGGTTCTCGTTGGTATTCAGCTTGACCAGCCGGCTCAGTTTCGGCTGCTCGCCCGGCACGTAGGGCACCAGGTCCTTGACGAAGGGGCTCCAGAACTTGCTCATCGCCCTTCTCTCCTCGACGTCGATCTACTTGGCATGAGGCGGAAAGCGCATAGCGATCTCCGCCAGGTGACCTCGGTGGCACGGCCTGTGACCGCGCCCCCGACTTACTTGATTCGATACTCGGCACTGCGCGCATGGGCGGTCAGCGACTCGCCGCGCGCGAGTACCGAAGCGACCTTGCCGAGGGTCGATGCGCCATCGGCCGAGCAATGGATGATCGACGAGCGCTTCTGGAAGTCATAGACACCCAGCGGCGAAGAGAACCGGGCGGTGCCTGAAGTCGGCAGCACGTGGTTGGGGCCGGCACAGTAGTCACCCAGGGCCTCGGCGGTGTAGCGACCCATGAAGATGGCGCCGGCATGGCGAATCTGCGGCAAGTACTGCTCCGGATTCTCGACCGACAGCTCCAGGTGCTCCGGAGCGATTCGGTTGGCCACCTCGATGGCCTGCGCCATGTCCGCGACCGCGATCAGCGCGCCGCGTGCACTCAGCGAGGTGCGTGCGATGTCCGCCCGCTCGAGCGTCGGCAACAAACGCTCGATGCTCTCGGCGACGCGGTCGAGAAAGGCCGCATCCGGGCTGACCAGGATCGACTGGGCATCCTCGTCGTGCTCGGCCTGGGAGAACAGGTCCATCGCGATCCAGTCCGGATCGGTCTTGCCATCGCAGAGCACGAGGATCTCGGACGGACCGGCGATCATGTCGATCCCCACCTTGCCGAACACATGGCGCTTGGCCGTAGCGACATAGATATTTCCAGGCCCGACGATCTTGTCCACGGGCGGCACGCTTTCGGTGCCATAGGCAAGCGCGGCGACCGCCTGCGCACCACCGATGCAGAAGACGCGGTCGACGCCCGCCAGCGCAGCTGCAGCCAGCACCAGCTCGTTGACTTCGCCGCGCGGCGTCGGCACCACCATGACCACCTCGGGAACGCCGGCGACCTTCGCCGGGATCGCGTTCATCAGCACCGAGGACGGATAGGCAGCCTTGCCGCCGGGCACGTAGAGCCCTGCGCGGTCCAACGGCGTGACCTTCTGCCCGAGCACGGTGCCATCGGCCTCGGTGTAGCTCCAGGAGTCCTGACGCTGCCGCTCGTGGTACGCCCGCACCCGCTCGGCCGCGGCCTCGAGCGCCGCACGCTGCTCGGGCGAGATGCGCTGGAGTGCGAGGTCCAGACGCTCGCGCGCGAGGATGAGGTCTGCCATGTCGGCGACCTCCAGATTGTCGAAGCGCTGAGTGAACTCCACCAGCGCTGCATCACCGCGCTCGCGCACGGCCTTGATGATCTCCAGCACGCGGCCGTTGACCGCGTCGTCGGACACGCTTTCCCAGCTCAGCAGATGGTCCATCTGCCGGGCGAAATCGGGATCGGCAGCGTTGAGTCGACGCACAGCGTTGAAAGCGGTCATGACGGGCCTCGTGATTGGCTAGCAATGAAACGGCTCGGATAGCGGTCGGGCATCGGGGCAGCCATGGCCTTGCCATGACCGGACGCCCGGCGCCGCAGGTCAGGCGCGCCGACCGTACAGGCCGCCTAGAGTACCAAGGAGGCCGGGGCGGCGCCTGCGCTTTTCGGCTATGGGTCGGATAGCCGAATGCGGCGTAAGACGTTAGGCGTGGTGTCGCTCGACGGCGGCCTGCAAGGCCTCGATCAGGGCCTGGATGCGCGCATGCTGCATCTTCATCGAAGCCTTGTTGACGATCAGGCGCGAACTGATGGTGGCAATCAGCTCCTGCGGCTCGAGGCCGTTGGCTCGCAGCGTGTTGCCCGTATCGACAACGTCGATGATCTTGTCGGCCAGGCCGACCAGCGGGGCCAGCTCCATCGAGCCGTAGAGCTTGATGATTTCAACCTGCCGACCTTGCTGTGCGTAGTAACGCTTGGCCACGTTGACGAACTTGGTGGCGACACGCAGCCGGCCCTTGGGCTCGACCGCGCCGACCTTGCCAGCGGTCATCAACTTGCAATTGGCGATCTTAAGATCCAGCGGCTCGTACAACCCCTGTCCGCCGTACTCCATAAGCACGTCCTTGCCAGCCACGCCGAGGTCGGCCGCACCATGCTCGACATAGGTCGGCACGTCCGTAGCACGTACGATCAGCAGGCGCACATCGTCCTGAGTGGTAGGGATGATCAGCTTGCGGCTCTTGTCCGGATTCTCGGTCGGTACGATGCCCGCCTCTGCCAGAAGCGGCAGGGTGTCGTCGAGGATGCGGCCTTTGGACAGCGCAATGGTGAGCATGGATGAATCCTTCTGAATCCTGCGAAGCCTGGCGGCCCGCTCAAAGGCCCGCGCAAGGCGGGCCACGGCAATCAACCCGGGATGCGGCGAATCTTCGCTCCGAGCAACTGCAGCTTCTCTTCGATGCACTCGTAGCCACGGTCGATATGGTAGATGCGGTCGATGAGCGTATCACCCTCGGCGACCAGGCCGGCGATCACCAGGCTGGCCGAGGCGCGCAGGTCGGTGGCCATGACCGGCGCACCCTTCAGGTGATCGACGCCGGTCACGATGGCCGTATTGCCCTCGACGAGAATCTGCGCACCCATGCGGTTCATCTCGTAGACGTGCATGAAGCGGTTCTCGAAGACCGTCTCGATCACCGTGCCGGTACCTTCGGCGACGGCGTTCAGGGCGATGAACTGAGCCTGCATATCGGTGGGGAACGCCGGGTAGGGTGCGGTACGCACGTTCACGGCTTTTGGCCGCTTACCCTTCATGTCCAGCTCGATCCAGTTGCTGCCCGTGTCGATATGGGCACCCGCCTCGACCAGCTTGTGCAGCACGGCCTCGAGCAGGGTCGCATCGGTATCCTTCAAGCGCACGCGACCACCGGTCGCCGCGGCAGCCACCAGGTAGGTGCCGGTTTCGATGCGGTCAGGCATGACGCTGTAACGCCCGCCCCCCAGGCGCTTGACGCCCTCGATGACGATCGTGTCGGTACCGGCACCGCTGATCTTCGCGCCCATCGCGTTGAGGAAGTTGGCCAGATCGACCACCTCCGGCTCGCGAGCGGCGTTCTCCAGCACACTGCGCCCGTTGGCCAGCGCGGCCGCCATCATGATGTTCTCGGTGCCCGTCACGCTGACCGTATCGAACAGGAACCGCGCGCCCTGCAGGCCGCCGGCCGGTGCCTTGGCCTTGATGTAGCCACCCTCGACTTCGATATGCGCGCCCATGGCTTCGAGCCCGCGGATGTGCAGGTCGACCGGCCGCGAGCCGATCGCGCAACCGCCCGGCAACGCGACCTCGGCCTCACCGAAGCGAGCCACCATCGGCCCCAGCACCAGGATCGAGGCGCGCATGGTCTTGACCAGCTCGTAAGGGGCGACCAGCGTGCGGATGCTGCTGGCGTCGACCTCGACACTGAGCTTTTCATCGATGATCGGCTGCACGCCCATGCGACCGAACAGCTCGATCATCGTGGTGATGTCGTGCAGGTGCGGCAGGTTGCACACCGTGACCGGGGTATCGGCGAGCAGCGTCGCGGCAAGGATGGGCAACGCGGAGTTTTTCGCGCCGGAAATGCGGATTTCGCCGTCGAGGCGTACACCGCCGGTAATGATCAATTTATCCATGGTATTCCGTAGCCCGCAGGCCTGAGACCCCGTCGAAAGGCGCCACGGCTTGCCTGGCGCCAAAGCTGTCTGTGCGAATGGCCGCCGCGCTCAGCCGCGAGCGGCCCAGTCGTCGCGACTGAAGAACTTCATGGTAACGGCGTGAATACTGCCGTCGGCGATCCAGGGGTTGAGGTGCGCGTAGATCTGCTGCTGGCGCTTGACCGCACTGAGCGCAGCCAACTCATCGCTGATGACATTCAGCTGGAAATTGCAGCCTTCGCCTTCGACTTCTACCTGGGCTCCCGGAATCTTCTCTTCCAGGAAATTCTTCACTTCTAGGGCCTGCATGTTCAACCTCGATCGGCGCTTGGGCGCACGGGCCGGCCATCATACAAAAAACCCCGGAAGCTGCGAACCCCGCCCGGCGGACCGCACCCGCCGATCAGTCGACAGCATCGCCATGCGCGGGCGACATCGGTCGCGGCTGTGCAGGCCGGGCACTGTCGGCCTGCGGCGCGGGAAAGCGTGACGAGGCATAGCGCACCACCAGGACCGCCAGCCCCAGCAACAGAATCGCCCCGGAGACGTAGACCACTCCCATGTCCGGGCGATGGTGGTGCGAAACGTCGGAGATCAGCAGCCGCGTCAGCGCGGTGATCGCGACATAGATGAGGAAGCGAACCGGCATGTGGTTGGTCTTGAAGTAGATCCCGACCATCGCACCGAGCTCTAGGTAGATGAACAGCAGCAGGATGTCGTCGACACTCGCGCTACCCTTGCCGACCATATCCAGAAACGCCATCAGCGCGGCCCATGCCGTAGCCGCGCCGATAGCGAACAGCGCCAGATAATGAAAGGCCTCGACCAGCAGGTTACCCAGCGCCTCGGCCAGGACATGCAGCCGCTCTCGCATCCGTTCCGCCCAGTTCAGCTTCATGCCCGCTCCATCTCTCAGGCCTGCTCGCCCAGCGGCAGGATCTCATCCAACCCGGACACCTTGGCGATGTCGCGCATTTCCTGCGGCAGGCCAACCACCTGCATCGCCTGTCCGCCCGCACGCGCGTCGCGCATGAACGAAAGCAGCAACGAAAGCCCCACGCTGTTGGAGCGCTCGACACCCGAGCAGTCGAGCCGCACACCGCCACTCGACGCCTGGATCAGCGCCCGCCCCAGCTCCCGCAGGGCCGCCCCACTGCGATGATCCAACTCACCACTCAGGCGCAGCTCGCCATTGGCGCCGCGCTCGATGCGGCCTTCACTCATCGCCTGCAGCCTGCTGGCCAGCGGGAGTATCCTTCGTACGCGCCACGACCTCGGCCCAGCCGTCGATCGTCTTGTCCAGATCACCGCCGTTCTTCTGCATCGAGTCGGCGAACTGATCGCGGAACAACTTCCCGATGTTGATCCCGTTGATGATCACGTTGCGCACGCGCCACTCGCCCTGATTCACCATCGTATAGGACACCGGATAGACCTCGCCCTGACGGCCGACCACTTCCATGGCCACACTGGTTCGCTTGTCGTCCTGCTTGCCGGATGGCGGCAGCACACGGATTTGCTGGTTGTTGTATTCCAGCAGCGCATTGCCATAGAACTGCATCAGGCTGCGCTTGAAGTTCTCCTGGAAGCGCGTCATCTGCTCCGGAGTGGCGCCGCGCGCGTATTTGACCGTCATGATGCTGCGCGAAATGCCTTCGGCATCGACGACCGGGCCGAGGATCTCGTTCAGCGCATCGTAGAAGGCGGCCGGATCCTGGCGATAGCGATCCTTGTTGGCCTTGAGGTCGGCCAGCAGCTTGTCGGTGGTCTGCTGGACGACCTGGTGCGGGCTGGCCGCCGCCTGGGTGAACAGTGGCAGGACCGCGAGCAGCACCAGCAGCCCGCGACGCAGAGCAGTCAACATGGATTGCACTCCTTATTCCTTGTTTACCGAGTTGAGCAGGAACTTGCCGATCAGGTCTTCGAGGACCAACGACGACTGAGTGTCGCGAATCGTATCGCCCTCGCCGAGCACATCTTCTTCACCGCCCACGCTGATGCCGATGTACTTTTCGCCAAGCAGGCCTGCCGTGAGGATCGATGCAGTGGAGTCGACCGGCAGAATGTTCACATCGTTCTGAATCTCGAGCGTCACCCGACCAGTGTAGGTGTCGCGATCGAGATCGATCGCGGTGACCTTGCCAATGGTCACACCAGCCATGGTCACCTTGGACCGTACCGTGAGCCCGGCGATGTTGTCGAAATAGGCGTAGAGCTTGTAGGTATCGGCATTGCTGACGGTCAGACCGCTGACGCGCAGCGACAGCAAAAGCAGCGCCAGCAGCCCGGCGAGCAGAAACAGCCCGACACCCATTTCCAGTGTGCGGATACGCATCAGAGATCTCCAAACATCAATGCGGTCAGAATGAAATCCAGCCCGAGAACGGCCAGCGAGGCATAGACGACAGTGCGCGTCGTGGCGCGACTGATACCCTCCGAAGTGGGCTCGCAGTCATAACCCTGGAATACCGCGATCCAAGTCACCACGAGGGCGAAGACCACGCTCTTGACGATGCCGTTGAACACGTCGGAGTGAAAGTCGACGCTGTTCTGCATGTTCGCCCAGAAGGACCCCTCATAGACTCCCAGCCAGTCCACGGCGACCATGGCTCCTCCCCAGATGCCGACCACGTTGAAGATCAACGTCAACAGCGGCAGGGAAATGAAGCCGGCCCAGAGCCGCGGAGCAATTACATACTTCAGCGGATCGACGCCGATCATCTCCAGGCTGGAAAGCTGTTCGGTCGACTTCATGTTGCCGATCTCGGCTGTCAGCGCCGAGCCGGCACGCCCGGCGAACAGCAGCGCGGTAACCACAGGCCCGAGCTCGCGCAGGAGCGTCAGCGCGATCATCTGGCCGACAGCCTGCTCGGACCCGTAACTGGTCAGGATGTTGTACCCCTGCAGGGCCAGCACCATGCCGATGAACAGCCCGGAAACCACCACGATCGCCAGCGAAAGCACGCCCACGAAGTACAACTGACGCACCAGCAGGCCGAAGCCGTTGCGCAACCCGCTGCGCCCCAGGAGCACATGCCCGAGAAACAGGCTCGAGCGCCCAAGCGCGGCCACCACGTCCATACCGGCACGACCGAGCAGGCGAACCTGCTCGGCCATCGAGCGCTTACGCATCGGCACCTCCGAGCAAATCTTCGGCATAGGACGGCGCCGGGAAATGGAAAGGCACGGGGCCATCGGCCGCGCCCTGCATGAACTGTCGGATACGCGGGTTATCCGACTCCATCAGTTCGGCCGGCACACCATGACCGAGCACCTGGCCGTCGCCGACCACGTAGATGTAGTCGGCAATGCTGGCCGTCTCGGCCAGATCATGCGAAACCACGATGCTGGTGATACCCAGCGCATCGTTGAGCAGGCGGATCAGCCGCACCAGAACACCCATTGCGATCGGGTCCTGGCCGGCGAATGGCTCGTCGTACATCAGAATCTGGGGATCCAGCGCAATGGCGCGGGCAAGCGCCACGCGACGCTTCATGCCGCCGGAGAGCTCATCCGGCATCAGCTCGACGGCGCCACGCAGGCCGACAGCCTGGAGCTTCATCAGCACGATGTCGCGGATCATCTCCTCGGGCAGGCTGGTGTGCACGCGCAACGGAAACGCGACGTTCTCGAAGACATCGAGGTCGGTGAACAGCGCGCCGCTCTGGAACAGCACCCCCATCTGCTTGCGCATGTCGAACAGTTCGCTGCGCGATAGCTTGGGAAGGTTGTGACCGGCCACCCAGACCTCGCCGGCGCTGGGCATCAGCTGCGCCGCGATCAATCGCAGCAGCGTTGTCTTGCCACAGCCGGACGGCCCCATGATGGCCGTGACCTTGCCTCTGGGAATAACGATGTCGACGTTATCGAAAATGGCCCTCTCACCGCGCCTGAAGGTCACTCCCTTCAGCTCGACGGCGTAGGCATTGCTGGCGCTCATCTGGTCTCCTTGCAAACCGTCCGCTTCCTTCAGACGGCCCCGATGGACAGGGGATACGTTGTGCGCTGACCTTTCGGCGGCGCACACTATAGCACCGCCCCTCGCCCGTCCCAACACGCGGCATAGCGCAGCCCGTTGCAAAAGCTTGCTGTCCGCCGGCGAACGACGCGGGCGGAGCCGGGTGACTTTTGCATGAGCATGCTCGCGAATAGCGTTATACTCCTCGGCTTTTCATTGCCAGCGCAAACGACCATGCCCAAGCAAGCCCGCCTGATCGAATCCGCCCTTCGCACCATCAGCATGGAAATCGAAGCAGTCGAACAGCTGAAGCAGCGCATCGACGAACGTTTCGAACATGCCTGCCGGCTGATCCTCGAGTGCAAGGGGCGCGTAGTGGTGGTAGGCATGGGTAAGTCCGGCCATATCGGCAACAAGATTGCCGCCACCCTGGCCAGCACGGGTACCGCCGCCTTTTTCGTCCATCCCGCCGAGGCCAGCCACGGCGACATGGGCATGATCACCCGTGATGACGTGGTCCTGGCCCTGTCGAACTCGGGCACCACCAGCGAGATCGTCACGCTGCTGCCGCTGATCAAACGCCTGGGCATCACCCTGATCAGCATGACGGGACAGCCCGAGTCGGTACTGGCCAAGGCCGCAGCCGTGAACCTCGACGCCAGCGTCGCGGCCGAGGCCTGTCCGCTCAACCTGGCGCCAACCTCCTCGACCACCGCGAGCCTGGTGCTCGGCGATGCGCTGGCCATCGCCCTGCTCGAGGCCCGTGGTTTCACCGCAGAAGACTTCGCTTTTTCCCATCCCGGCGGCGCGCTGGGCCGGCGACTCTTGCTGAAGGTCGAACATGTCATGCACAGCGGCGCCCGCTTGCCATGCGTCAAGCGCGGCACGGCGCTGCGCGACGCCCTGCTGGAAATGACCCAGAAAGGCCTGGGCATGACCGTTGTCCTGGAAGACGACGGGCGCCTGGCCGGTATCTTCACCGACGGCGACCTGCGCCGCACACTGGACCGCGGCATCGATTTCCAGCAGGCGCTGATCGACCAGGTAATGACCATGCACGGCAAGACCGCTACGCCCGACATGCTGGCCGCCGAGGCGTTGAAGATCATGGAAGACCATAAGATCAACGCGCTTGTCGTGGTCGACGACAGCGACCACCCGGTTGGCGCACTGAACATGCACGACCTGCTGCGCGCCGGGGTACTGTGATGCAAGCTGACCTGCTCGAACGCGCCCGCCAGATCCGCCTGGCCATTTTCGATGTCGATGGCGTACTGACCGATGGTCGCCTGTACTTTCTGACCGATGGCAGCGAGTTCAAGACCTTCAACACACTCGACGGCCACGGCATCAAGATGCTGATCAACTCCGGCGTGCGTACCGCGATCATCAGCGGCCGCAAGACACCGGTGGTCGAGCGCCGCGCGCAGAACCTGGGCATCCAGCATCTCTATCAGGGTCGCGAGGACAAACTCGTGGTACTCGATGAGCTGCTCGGCGAGCTGGGGCTGAACTATGCTCAGGTCGCCTACCTGGGCGACGACCTGCCGGATCTACCGGTGATTCGCCGCGTCGGCCTGGGCATGGCCGTGGCCAGTGCCGATCCGTTCGTGCGCCAACACGCGCATGGCGTGACCCAGGCGCGTGGCGGTGAAGGAGCAGCGCGCGAGTTCTGCGAGCTTATCCTCCAGGCACAGGGCAATCTCGAGGCGGCACAGGCCGCCTACCTATAGAGAGGAACACCATGCTGCAAAAGCTGCGCTTCCCGCTGTTGCTGGGCGTCATCGCCGCGCTGCTGGTGGCCGTGGGCTACTGGAACATCCGCCCGGAGAGTTTCATGCAGGAGCCTGTGCAGGCGACCTCGACAGAGCCGAGCATCGACTTCTACGTGGTCAACGCGCGCACCGTGCAGTATCAGCCGGGCGGCAAGCGCCACTACGAACTACGCAGCGAGCGCATGGAGCACATCAAGGCGAGCGACGTCAGCCTGCTTACCCGTCCCGACCTGCTGGCCTATCGCGGCACGGAGCTTCCGTGGCACGTGCGCAGCGAGCGAGGCGAAGTGTCGCCTGGCGGCGAACAGGTCGAACTCATCGATGACGTGGTCGTCGAGCGCACCGACGCCAAGGGACGCCCGACCGTCGTGACCACCAGCCGCATGACGGTGTGGCCGGAGAAGGATTACGCCGAAACCCGCCAAGCCGTTAGAATCGACGCCGCCAACGGTGTTACCACCGCCAATGGAATGAAAGCGTACCTGGATGACGGCAGGATGCTCCTGCTGTCCAACGTAAGAGGCCAGCATGAGCTGCGTTAAGACCCTTCCCCTCCTGCTCGGTTTGAGCGCCTATCTGCTCGGCAGCTCCGCCTGGGCACTTCCCGAGGATCGCGATCAGCCGATTCGCGTGCAGGCCGATACCGCCGAACTGGATGACCGACAGGGCGTCGCGGTCTATCGCGGCGACGTGGTCATTACCCAGGGCACGATGAAGATCACTGGTGACACCGTCACCATCACCCAGAACGAGAATGGCGACGTCGAGGTATTCACCTCGATCGGCAAGCCCGCCTACTACGAGCAGAAGCCGGCGGTCGACAAGGACATCGTCAAGGCTTACGGCCTGACCATCCAGTACTTTGCCGCGAACGAGCGCATCGTGCTGATCGACCAGGCGAAGGTCGTCCAGGAAGGCAATACCTTCGAAGGCGAGAAGATCGTCTATGACACGCGCCGACAGATCGTCAACGCTGGCCGCGCGAGCAATGCCGAAGTGACCACGCCGCGTCCGCGTGTCGACATGGTCATCCAGCCGCGCAAGAAGGATCAGCCAGCAGAGCAGGCGCAGTAATGGCCGTACTCAAAGCGCAGCATCTGGCCAAGAGCTACAAGAGCCGCCAGGTCGTCCGTGACGTCAGCCTGTCCATCGAGAGCGGCCAGATCGTGGGCCTCCTTGGCCCCAACGGCGCAGGCAAGACCACCTGCTTCTACATGATCGTCGGCCTGGTCGGCGCCGACCAGGGACGGGTGCTGATCGATCAGCAGGACGTCACCCACCTGCCAATGCACGGCCGGGCGCGTGCCGGCATCGGCTACCTGCCCCAGGAAGCATCGATCTTTCGCAAGCTTTCGGTGGCCGACAACATCATGGCCATCCTCGAAACGCGCAAGGATCTCGACCGCGCCGGCCGCCAGCAGGCGCTCGAAGCGCTGCTGCAGGAATTTCATATCAGCCACATCCGCGACAGCCTCGGCATGAGCCTGTCCGGCGGCGAACGCCGACGCGTCGAAATCGCTCGCGCGCTGGCAACGTCGCCGAAGTTCATCCTGCTTGACGAACCCTTTGCCGGCGTGGACCCGATTTCGGTCGGCGACATCAAGCAGATCATCCACCATCTCAAGGCCAAGGGCATCGGCGTGCTGATAACCGATCACAATGTGCGCGAGACCCTGGATATCTGCGAGACGGCCTACATCGTCAACGATGGCCGACTGATCGCCGAAGGCGATGCCGAGACGATTCTGGCCAACCAGTTGGTCAAGGAAGTCTATCTGGGCCACGAATTCCGCCTGTGAGCTCCTTTTTAACGGTTTTAACGACAACCAGGCCTAGGCAAGGGCTTCGCAGGTAGGCATATAATTTGCTTTCCCGGCGGCGCAACGCGCGCCAGCGATTAGGAACAGGCGCACCAGCGCCGGCATCAAAGGTTCGAAGTCCTCTGCCATGAAACCATCGCTAGTCCTGAAGATGGGCCAGCAGCTGACCATGACGCCTCAGCTGCAACAAGCCATTCGATTGCTCCAGCTTTCAACGCTGGATCTGCAACAGGAAATCCAGGAGGCCCTGGATTCCAACCCGATGCTCGAGCGCGAGGAGGACGGCGACGACTACGACGGCGCCGACCCGATGGCCGAAGCCAGCGAAGCGGGGAGCAGCACCGGAGACAACGACCAGCCTTCTCTCGACAGCCGCTACGAAGAGACCAGCCACTCGGCCGAGAGCCTGGACGATAACGAGTGGAGCGAGCGAATTCCCAGCGAGCTGCCTGTCGATACCGCCTGGGAAGATATCTACCAGACCAGCGCCAGCAGCCTGCCGGCCAGCGACGATGACGAGTGGGATTTCACCACGCGCACCCCGACGGGCCTCAGCCTTCAGGCCCACCTGCTCTGGCAGCTCAATCTCACGCCGATGAGCGATACCGATCGCCTGATCGCCACCTCGATCATCGACGGCATCAACGACCAGGGTTATCTCGAAGAAAGCCTGGAAGACATTCTCGCGTCGATCGACCCGGAACTCGATGTGGAGATGGACGAGATCGAGGTCGTTCTGCACCGCGTACAGCAGTTCGAGCCTGCCGGTATCGGGGCCCGCGATCTGCGCGAATGCCTGCTGCTGCAGTTGCGCCAGCTGCCGTCGAACACTGCCTGGCTTGCCGAAGCGCAACGCCTGGTCCGCGACTACCTCGACGTGCTCGGCAACCGCGACTACAGCGCTCTAATGCGCCGCATGAAGCTCAAGGAAGACGAGCTGCGCCAGGTCATCGAGCTCGTGCAATCTCTCAACCCCAGGCCCGGCTCGCAGATCGAAGCCAGCGAACCGGAGTATGTCGTCCCGGATGTCATCGTGCGCAAGCACAACGGCCGCTGGCTGGTCGAGCTCAATCAGGAAGCCATGCCGCGCCTGCGCGTCAATCCGCAGTACGCCGGCTTCGTCAAGCGAGCCGATACGAGCGCCGACAACACGTTCATGCGAAATCAGCTGCAGGAGGCGCGCTGGTTCATCAAGAGCCTGCTGAGCCGCAACGAGACCCTGATGAAAGTGGCGACCCAGATCGTCGAGCATCAGCGCGGTTTTCTCGAGCACGGCGAAGAGGCAATGAAGCCCCTGGTCCTGCATGACATCGCCGAAGCCGTCGGCATGCACGAGTCGACCATTTCGCGCGTCACGACACAGAAATACATGCATACGCCGCGCGGCATCTACGAGCTCAAGTACTTTTTCTCCAGCCACGTAAGCACAACCGAAGGCGGCGAATGCTCGTCGACGGCGATCCGCGCGATCATCAAGAAACTGGTTGCCGCGGAAAACCCGAAAAAGCCATTGAGCGACAGCAAGATCGCTGGTTTACTGGAGGCACAAGGCATTCAGGTAGCGCGTCGTACCGTGGCGAAATATCGCGAATCACTGGGCATCGCGCCGTCAAGTGAGCGAAAGCGACTGTAGACGAACACGGCTGGTTCGGAAGGTTTGGATGGCAGACCCAGGTCTGCCTCTTCTGCGGAAAGCAACAAGGAGAAGCAGTATGCAAATCAACATCAGCGGTCTTCATCTGGAAGTGACTGATGCCCTGCGCAGCTATGTCGAGGAGAAGTTCGAGCGGCTTTCGCGCCACTTCGACCGCATCATCAGCGTTCAGGTGTTCCTGCAGGTTGAAAAGCTCAAGCAGAAAGCCGAAGGCACGCTGCATATCGCCGGGCGCGAGGTTGTGGCCAATGCCGAACACGAAGACATGTATGCCGCCATCGACCTGCTGGTCGACAAGCTTGATCGTCAGCTGATCAAGCACAAGGAAAAGCAGCTCGACCATTCCCAGGGCGTCGTTGCCCGCTAATCGACATGATCCGACTCGAAAGCATCCTGACCCCCGGACGTTCGCTGGTGAACGTCCCGGGCGGCAGCAAGAAACGCGTACTCGAACAGATCGCCAAGGTGGTCGCCCAGGATATTCCGGACCTGGATTCGCAGACCATCTTCGAAAGCCTGGTGGCTCGCGAAAAGCTCGGATCCACGGGCTTCGGCAACGGCATTGCCATTCCTCACTGTCGCATGGCCGGCTGCACCTCGCCGGTCAGTGCGGTATTGCGCCTCGATGCACCGGTAGACTTCGACGCGATCGACGGCGAGCCGGTCGATCTCCTGTTCGTTCTGCTTGTGCCCGAGGCTGCAACCGACGAGCATCTCGAGCTGCTGCGCCAGATCGCCAGCATGCTGGACCGGGAGGACGTCCGCGCGCGCCTGCGCCAAGCGCAGACCAGCGAAAGCCTCTATCAGGTGGTCGTCGACGTTCAGAGCGGGGCCTGATGCCCGCTCGCGGCCGCATTCGCATTGAGTGCGGCATGAGGAGAGAAGTTTGGTGACTGCGAGCCATCCAACCATGACGCCACGTCGACGGAGCCTCCAACGCTCCGAACGCCGAAGCGTGGGCCAGAGGCTGTCGTGATGCGCCTGATCATCGTCAGCGGCCGCTCGGGGTCGGGGAAAAGCACGGCACTGGATGTACTCGAGGACAACGGCTTCTATTGCATCGACAACCTGCCGGCGGGACTTCTACCGGAACTCGCCGAGCGCGCCCTGCTACACACCGAACTGCTGCAACCGCAGGTCGCCGTCTCGATCGATGCGCGAAACCTGCCGAGCCAGCTCAGACGCTTCCCGGAGTTGCTGCAGGAAGTCCGGGGCAGGCACATTCAATGCGACGTCCTGTATCTGGACGCCGACGACGAAACCCTGCTCAAGCGCTTTTCCGAAACCCGCCGCCGTCACCCGCTGACCAATGAAACCCGCTCTTTGGCCGAAGCCATTCGCGATGAAGAGCTGTTGCTGACGGCGATCGCCGACCATGCCGACCTGAAGGTCGACACCACGCACCTGAACCTCTATCAGCTGCGCGATGCACTCAAGCTGCGACTGCTGAACAAGCCGGAGCCCGGTACCGCATTTCTGATCGAGTCGTTCGGGTTCAAGCGCGGAATGCCGGTCGACGCCGACCTGGTGTTCGACGTTCGCTGCCTGCCCAACCCGTACTGGAAGGCGGAGCTGCGCGACTTTTCCGGCCTCGACCAGCCGGTGATCGACTACCTGGCCGTCCAGCCCGACGTCGAGGAAATGTTCCAGGACATCCACGCCTACCTGAGCAAATGGCTGCCACGCTTCGCCGCCAGCAACCGGGCCTACGTCACCGTGGCGATCGGCTGCACCGGCGGCCACCACCGCTCGGTCTATCTGGCCGAGCGTCTCGGACAGGCGCTACGGGAGCCTCTCAAGAATCTTCAGGTTCGCCATCGCGACCTCTAGGACCAGCCAGACCGATGCCCACGCGCGAAATCACCATCATCAACAAGCTCGGCCTGCACGCGCGTGCCGCGGCCAAGTTCGTCGGCGTGGCGACACGCTTCCCCTGCAACGTGCGCATCGGTCGTGACGCCGCCAGCCTGGTGGACGGTAAGAACATCATGGCGGTCATGATGCTGGCCGCCGGCAAGGGCACCACCGTACATTTGAGTACCGAGGGCGAGCAGGACCAGGATGCGATGAGCGCGCTGGTCGCACTCATCGAGGATTACTTCGAAGAAGGCGAGTAGCCGCCGCGCGGCATAACAGCGCGGACCGCTACTGACCGGCGATCAACTGCCGGCAACCGTCATCCGCTCGATCAGTACCGAACCGCTGCGAACATTGCTGCGCGTCTCCACGTCGCAGCCGACCGCGGCGATCTGACGGAACATGTCGCGCAGATTGCCGGCGATCGTTACCTCCTGCACCGGAAACTGGATTTCACCGTTCTCGACCCAATAGCCGCCGGCGCCGCGCGAGTAGTCACCGGTCACCAGGTTGAGCCCCTGCCCCATCAGCTCGGTGACCAGCAGACCACGGCCCATCTGGCGAATCAGCGCCGCCTGATCCGCTTCGCCGTGACTGACGAACAGGTTATGCACGCCCCCCGCATTGGCGGTGCTCGGCATACCCAGCTTGCGGCCGGAATAGGTGCCCAGCACATAGGACAGCAGTCTGCCCTGCTCGACGAAGGGCTTGGCATAGGTCGCCAGGCCGTCACCATCGTAGGCTGCGCTGCCGAGCGCTCGCAGCAGGTGCGGCCGCTCATCCAGCGTCAGCCAGTCGGGGAACAGTGTCTGGCCCAGCGCCCCTTCGAGAAAGGAGGCCTTTCGATACAGGTTGGCCCCCGAGATCGCGGCCAGGAAATGGCCGAACAACCCCGTCGCGAGCTCGGCGGAGAACAGCACTGGTACTTCACAGGTGGGTACAGGCCGCGCGCCGAGCCGTTGTACCGCCCGCTCGGCGGCGCGGCGACCGATCTGTGCGGGATCGAGCAGCGCATCGCCCTGACGGTTGACGTCGTAGAAATAGTCCCGCTGCATCTGCCCGTCAGCCTCGGCGATCATCACGCAACTGAGACTGTGCCGCGTGCTGCAATAGCCGCCGATGAAGCCGTTGCTATTGCCGTAGGCACGCGCGCCCTGGTGGGTGTTCAGGCTCGTGCCGTCGGCATTACGGATACGCGGATCCGCGGCGAAGGCTGCCGCTTCGCAGGCAAGGGCTTGCTCGATCGCCTGCTCCGGCGTGATGTCCCAGGGGTGGTAGAGATCGAGATCGGGAACCTCACGGGCCATCAGCGACGCATCGGCCAGTCCGGCGAACTCGTCCTCCGAGGCGTGACGCGCGATGGCCAGTGCCGCGGCAACGGTCTCGCGTATGGCGCTGTCACCGCTGCCCGTGGTGCTTGCCGAGCCCTTGCGCTGGCCGACATACAGCGTGATGCCAAAGCCCTGGTCGCGATTGAACTCGACGGTCTCGACCTCGCCACGGCGCACGGTGGTGGAAAGCCCCTGCTCGACCGACACCGATACCTCGCAGGCGCTGGCACCCTGTCGGCGGGCTTCGCCGATGATCTGCGCGACCTTGTCCTGCAAGCCGGGCAGCGCCGCTGGCCCGATCCCTTCAACTTCGCTCATAAGCACTCCCAAGCATTCATCTTGGCAGCCCGGGAACGGGCACTCGCCTGTTCGAGCTGCTGCTATCATGGCCCGCACGTCTCGATTGGACCCTTTCATGTCTGACTATTCCGACACCGACGATCTCGGTGAAAAAAGCAAATCGCAGGTCAAGCGCGAACTGCTGGCACTCCAGGAGCTCGGCGAGCGGCTGACCACCCTCAAGCCCGAGCTGATCGCACGCCTGCCGCTCAGCGACGCCCTGCAGAAGGCCCTGGCCGATGCACCGAAGCACAAGGCGCATATCGCTCGCAAGCGCCATATCCAGTACATCGGCCGGCTGATGCGCGACCAGGACGTCGACGCGATTCTCGCGCTGGTCGACCAGGTCGACGCCTCGACACGGCAGTACAACGAGCGATTCCATGCACTGGAGCGCTGGCGTGATCGCTTGATCGCCGGCAACGACGAGGTCCTCGACGCCTTCGTCAGCGAATACCCCGACGCCGACCGCCAGCACCTTCGCAGCCTGATCCGCCATGCCCAGCACGAGGCGGCGCACAACAAGCCGCCGGCCGCCGCGCGCAAGGTATTCAAGTACATCCGCGAACTGGACGAGCTCAAGCGCGGCCTGAAATAGGCCGCCGCACACCGCCCCCGCTCACGCGCCAGTGCCGCCCACGGTGATGCCATCGATTTTCAGGGTCGGCTGACCGACGCCGACCGGCACGGATTGGCCATCCTTGCCGCACGTTCCAACGCCACTGTCCAGCGCGAGATCATTACCCACCATGGAAACGCGGCTCATGGCTTCCGGGCCGTTGCCGATCAGGGTTGCGCCCTTGACCGGCGCGGTGATGCGACCGTCCTCGATGAGGTAGGCCTCGCTGGTGGAAAAGACGAACTTGCCGCTGGTGATGTCGACCTGGCCGCCGCCCAGGTTGGCGCAATAGATGCCCCGCTTCACCGAGCGGATGATTTCCTCCGGCTCGCTCTGCCCGGCCAACATGTAGGTATTGGTCATGCGTGGCATGGGCAGGTGCGCATAAGACTCGCGACGGCCGTTGCCGGTCGGCGCGACGCCCATCAGGCGAGCGTTGAGCTTGTCCTGCATATAGCCCTTGAGCACGCCGTTTTCGATCAGGGTGGTGCACTGTGTCGGCGTGCCTTCGTCATCCACGCTGAGCGAACCCCGGCGATTGGCCAGCGTGCCGTCATCGACGATCGTGCATAGCGAGGAAGCCACCCGCTCACCGATGCGCCCGCTGTAGGCCGAGCTACCCTTGCGGTTGAAGTCGCCTTCAAGGCCGTGTCCTACCGCTTCGTGCAGCAGCACCCCCGACCAACCGGGACCGAGCACCACGGGCAACGTACCGGCCGGCGCCGGAAGCGCCTCGAGGTTGACCAGCGCCTGGCGCAGCGCTTCGCGCGCATAGCCCATGGCCCGATCCTCCTGGAGGAAAAAGTCGTATCCGGTCCGCCCGCCACCGCCATGGCCGCCGCGCTCGCGCCGGCCGTTCTGCTCGACGATCACACTGACATTGAAACGCACCAAGGGGCGGATGTCGCTGGCCAGCGAACCGTCGAGCGCGGCGACAAGAATGTGCTCCCAGACACCGGCCAGGCTTACCGTGACCTGAGTGATGCGCGGGTCCAGCGCACGCGTCGCCAGGTCGACGCGCTTGAGCAGCTCCACCTTGTCGGCGCGGCTCATGCCATCCAGCGGATTGGCATGCGCATAGAGCGGCGCGAAGGCGGCCTTCGACAACACTTCAACGCGTTGTTGCTCACCGCTGCGGGCGATCGAGCGCGCCGCCTGCGCGGCCTGGCGCAGCGCCTGGGTGCCAATCGCATTGCTGTAGGCAAAGCCTGTCTTGTCGCCGGACAGCGCCCGAACACCGACGCCCTGCTCGAGATGGAAGCCGCCCTCCTTGACGATGCCATCCTCCAGCACCCAGGACTCGCTCACCTGATCCTGGAAATACAGGTCCGCGGCATCGATGCCCGGCCCGGCCAGCTCACCGAGCAGGCCGGGAAGATCATCCAGGCCGAGCCCACCGGGCGTCAGCAGTCGTTCGGTTACAGGTAACAGCCAATCGCTCATAGTCACTCCACATTCGCCGTGCTCAGGCACGGTACAGAAAATCGTCGGTGATTGGCCAGCGGCATGCGCTGGCGTAGCGCGGCCTGTTCAGCCGCATCGCGCGGGCGAACCAGCACGCCGGCGCCGCGCTCGCACTCAGCCAGCAGCCGGCCCCAGGGATCGACGATCGCCGAATGCCCGTGCGTGCGGCGCCCGCCGGCGTGCTCGCCACCCTGGGCCGCGGCGAGCAGGTAACACTGGGTTTCGATGGCCCGGGCACGGATCAGCACCTGCCAATGCGCCTCGCCCGTCACCTGGGTAAAGGCCGAGGGCGCGGCGATCAGCTCGGCTCCGGCGGCACGCAGAGCGCCGTAGAGTTCGGGGAAACGCAGGTCATAGCAGACCGACAAGCCGAGCCGGCCGACAGGCGTATCGACCACGACCAGCCGCTCGCCTGCGGCGTAATCGTCCGATTCGCGGTAACTTGCGCGGCTATCAGCCACCTCGGCATCGAAAAGATGCAGCTTGTCGTAGCGCGCCACGCGACGCCCCTGGTCGTCGTACACCAGCGAACAGGCATAGGGCCTGGCGCCTGGCGCACCGTCGGGCGGCAAGGCAATGGTGCCGGCCACCAGCCACAAACCGAACTCCCGCGTGACTGCGCTCAACCAGGGCAGGATCGGCCCCAGCCCCTCGGCCTCCGCGCGCGCAATGGCAGGCACCTGCGGATGACCGAGCGCAGCGAAGTTCTCTGGCAGCACCGCCAGCCGCGCGCCAGCTTCGGCGGCCTCGGCGAGCAGCTCGCGAGCAGTCTGCAGATTGCGGGCGATATCCGCCTGGCTGACCATCTGGATGACTGCGATCGACATGACGCACTCCACGGACGACGACTGAGCTAGTGATTTGGAATGCCCGACCGGACGGCCGTTCACTCGGGCTTCTCGAAGGGTTTGTCGAAGGTGATGCGCGGCGACTGCCAGGGCCCCTCGACGTTGTACTGGACGCTCGCGAAGCGCGCGACCCGGTCACCCAGCAGCTTGTCGAAGACGAACAGGGCGCCGCCGACGGCGGGCGCACCGACGATGAGCGCCGCCAGCGGCAGGTTGTTGCTCACCGGCAAGGTCACCAGCAGCTTGGCGTCAATGCGGTCGGCAACCATGTCGAGCGTGCCGCTGAGTTCGAGATTGCTCGAGGGGCCACTGACGGTCACCGCCTTTTCCGTGCGGTATACGCCATCGCGCGCGACCAGCGACCCCGTCAACCGGTCGTAACTGTAGCCCTTGCCGAACAGATCCGAGAAATCCAACCGCAGGCGCCGGCCGATCGAGTTGAAGTTGAGCAGGCCGAACACGCGCAGGGCCTGCGTTCCGCCTTCCAACTCGACGAACTGGCCTTTGCGCAGCCGCGGCTCGAGGGTTCCCGAATAGCGCGACAGGGCAAACCAGGCCGGCGAGCCAGGCCAGCTACCGTCGACATCCAGGCGAAAGCTTTCGCTGGTCGTCGACGGTGCGAAGCCCCAGGCGAGCAGCACGTCGGCCAGGTTGCTGCCCGACAACCGGCCCTGATAACGGGCGCGTCCGGCGGCCCAACTGCCGCTGCCCTGCAGCTTGAGCCCCTTGAGCTCGAGGTCGACGTCCGAGAACGTCACGCCGCTTTCGCGCGGCCGCAGCTTCAGCGCCCAAGGCCCCAGGCGGGCGTCTCCCTGCCAGACCTGGGCGATACGGATGTCCATCGGCGGCAACCTGCCCGGGTCGACTGCCGCAAGCGGGTCAGGCCGGTCGCCGCCATCGGCCTGCGGACTCGCCGCAGGCAGGCGCAACTGCTGCAGGTCCGCCGTCAGTGTCGCGCCCGGCGCATCCGGCAGCTCCAGCCGCCCGCTGATCGTGTCGCTCTGAAGCCCCAGCGACCAGGCTCCGGTCAGCCGCTGCAGATCGACATCCAGCCCGGCAATGTCGGTGCCGAAGCCCTGGAAACGCTCGATCCGCAGCTCGGCTCCCCGTAGCAGGCCGCCCGCTGGCGCAGCTCCGCCTGCATCGGCCAGATAGCGCTCGCGTGCCGCCTGCCAGGCCTGCAGTTCGAGCTGGTCCAGCCGCCCCCTCACACGCAGGCCGCTGCGGCTTGGCAATACCGCTGCTCCCGGGCCCAGCCTGAGTTCGCCGCGGCCCTGGCGCCAATCCTCGGCCGGTGCGGCGAAATTGAGCGCAGCCAGCTCGCCATGGCGCACCGAATAGCGCCGCTCCGGCCCTTGCAGAGTCATGCGCAGCGAAGTGTCGCGGCGCACGCCCGCAGCCTTGCCGAAGGGCGCCGGCAGATCGATGCTGGCGCCGAGCAACGATGAATCGATCTGCAGCAGGCTGTCGGCCCCATCGAGCCCGAGTCGCAGTTGGTAGGGCAGCTCGCCGCTGATGGGCAATGGCTGCTCGATACCGAGCCACTGGGCCAACCGCTCGAGCGCGATGCTGCCTTGCGCTTCGATGCGGGTCGAGGGCGCGCCGGAGCTTCCAGTAGCAACCGCACGACCGCGCACTGAACGGCCGAAGGCCTGCGCCGAAAAGCGCTCGGCGCTGAATCCACGTTCGCTGTCGTAACGGAAACTGCCACTCAGCTGGTCGAAGGCCAGCGCGGGTTGCGGAATGCTCAACCGCGCCTCTTCGCTATGGAAGTCGACCGCCACCCGTGGCTTGCCGCCCTGCGCCAGCGGGATCTGCAGGTCCAGCTGGCCTTCCAGGCGCCCCTCACCCTGCCAGCCGGCGAACAGCGCCTGCGTTCCCATCGGCGCATCGCGCAACAGCGTCAGCGCATCGGCCACGCTGCTGGTGACGGCCCCCTGGATCGCCAGTTGCAGCGGCCCATCGACCTCACGCGGAATGCTGGCGCGAACGTCGCGCACCTGACTGTCGAGGATCTGCCCCTCGGCGAGACGGACCCGTATCCCGGAATCCTCGATCAGTACCTCGCCCCGGCCGCCGCGCAGGGCCGGCCAGCCCGGCCGATACGCCAGCTCCGCGTCGTGCACCTTGAAGTACAGGCCCATGCTTCGCGCTTCGGCGGGCGCACCCCGATTGAGCGCGCCCTGGTAGAGAAAATAGCCCTGTTCGATGGTGCCGCCGCGGATGGCCTGCTCCAGCCAATCCTTCAGGGCGGGGCTCAATGCCGGCGAGCGGCTCGGCAGGTATTTCCCGGCGAAACGCGCGTCACCGTCACTGAGCCCGACGCGCAGGTCCATATAGTCCTCGGCCGCCGGGTCGCGTCGCAGGCGGATCAGGAAGTCGCCGGCCAGGCGCCCCTCCTCACCTTCCAGCCGCAGCGCCGAGCCAACGAGGGTCAGGGCCTCCTCGTCGAGCCGCCAGGAAAGCGTTCCGCGCGCCTGGCGATACGCCCATGCTTCGGGGAACAGCGGTGCCAACTGCAGGCTGAAGTCTCGGCTGTCGAGGCGCAACTGTCCCCGGTATTGCGTACCACTCACCGTACCGGAGGCGTGCTCTACCGCGGGAATCCAATGATGGTCGCCGATGCGGATGTCATCGAGTCGAGCGGAATAGCGCAGCCGCTCCTCATCGCTTCGTCCCGGGCGAAACGCCACCCGCACATCCTGCAGCGTGCCCTGCGGCGCAAGCGCGTTCAGTGTTTCCAGCCCGGCCTCCGGCAGCGGTGCCAGCGCCTGCGCCAGAGCTGCCAGGGGCGCAACCTGCAGACGATCGATACGCAGCGCCCAGTCTCCGGAAGCCGCACCGCGCTGAACGACCAGGCGCGTCTCTGCCAGGCGCTGTTCCCCGAGGTCGAACGACAAGCGCTCGGCCTGCAGGCGGTAGTCGCCATCGGCCTGCCGGTCGACATAGAGATCGGCCGCCAGATCGTCGAGCGCCACGGATGCACGCGCCTGGTAGCCAGCGACCAGGTGCGCCGCGTTCAGACGCGCCGCAGCGCGCGCCAGCCCACCCCGCTCCCAGCGCGCCCAGAGCTCGCCACCGGCCTGCAGAGCCTGCAGTTGCCAGTCGCCGACGGAGCGCTTCGGCAGCCAGGCGGCCCAGTCGCTCTGTGGCAGGCTCAGGTACAGGTCGGCCTCAGCCTCGCGCCAGGCTGAAGCCTTCCCGCGCGCGCGCAGCGCGAGGCTCAGCGTCTGCCCGTCGGGCAGAACCGTACGTCCATCCAGGCGCCAGTCATCTGCACTGCTGCGCAGCGCGAGCGCCACGTAGCTGAGCGTCGCTACGGGCCCACCGGCGGGCTCGAAGGTGACCTGACTGTCTTCCAGGGCCAGCAGATGCACCGCCTGCAGCCCGCGCAGGATCCGCTCGATATCCGGAGCAGGACTCTGGCTGCGCTGCGGCAGCCCCTTGACCGCCCAGCCGCCATCGCGGCCTTCCACCAGGCCAAGGTGAAGCCCGACGAGTGTCAGCGAACGCAGTATCGGCTGGCGCGCGAGCAGCGATTCGGCGATGTCGGGGACCAGGATCAGCCGATCCAGCCGCACGGCGGCGGCACCGTCGCCAAGCACCACGTCATGCGCCAGCATCTGCGGGGCAAAGCCCTGCCAGGCGCCTTCCAGCCGGCCGATGGCCACGGGCATTCCGATCGCCTGCTCGACCCGTGCCTCGACCTCCTGACGGTACTCGGCCACCAGCGGCACCAGCTGCCGGCCTAGCGCGACGTACAGCGCAGCCAGTACCAGCAGGCCGGCGGTGACGCCGAACAGGCGGTGCAACAGTCCACCAAGCAATCCCGCGGCCCCTTTCATGCGGTCCGGCTCCAGCGGTCTCTTCGTTCAAGGGACATGCCGCACCCGCTCAGAGCAGCACCACGTCGTACTGCTCCTGCGAGTACATGCTTTCGACCTGGAATTTGATGGAGCGGCCGATGAACGCTTCGAGATCGGCGACATTACCCGACTCTTCGTCGAGCAGGCGGTCGATGACCTTCTGGTTGGCCAGCACCCGATAGCCCTCGGCCTGATAGGCGCGGGCTTCGCGCAGGATTTCGCGGAAGATCTCATAGCAAACGGTTTCGGCGGTCTTCAGCTTGCCGCGCCCCTGGCAGGCCAGGCAGGGCTCGCACAGCACCTGTTCGAGGCTTTCACGGGTCCGCTTGCGGGTCATCTGCACGAGGCCCAGTTCCGTGATCCCGATGATGTTGGTCTTGGCGTGATCGCGCTCGAGCTGCTTCTCCAGCGTGCGCAATACCTGGCGGCGGTGCTCCTCGTCTTCCATGTCGATGAAGTCGATGATGATGATGCCGCCGATGTTGCGCAGCCGAAGCTGGCGGGCAATCGCCGTGGCGGCCTCGAGGTTGGTCTTGAAGATTGTCTCCTCGAGGGTGCGATGGCCGACAAAGGCGCCGGTATTGACGTCGATGGTCGTCATCGCCTCGGCCGGGTCGATGATCAGGTAGCCGCCGGACTTGAGCATCACCTTGCGCTCGAGGGCCTTCTGGATCTCGTCCTCGACCCCATACAGGTCGAAGATCGGCCGTTCGCCCGGGTAGTGCTCCAGGCGGTCGCCCAGCTCGGGCATGAGCTCGCCGACGAACTGGGTGACCTTCTGGAAATTCTCGCGCGAATCGATGCGGATCTTCTCGATCCGTGGGTTGACCAGGTCACGCAAGGTGCGCATCGCCAGTGCCAGGTCCTCGTAGATCAGCGAAGGCGCCGAGGCCGTCTTCATCTGCCCGGCTATCTGCTCCCACAGCCGGCGCAGGTAGCGGATGTCCATGAGGATCTCGTCCTTGCCGGCGCCCTCGGCCGCGGTGCGCAGAATGAACCCGCCGGCCTCCTGGATACCCTCGGCCGCGACGCATTCGGCGACAACCTGCTTGAGCCGCTCACGCTCGCCCTCGTCCTCGATGCGCAGGGAAATGCCGACGTGGCTGGTGCGCGGCATGTACACCAGATAGCGCGACGGAATCGACAGCTGCGTGGTCAGCCGCGCGCCCTTGGTGCCGATGGGGTCCTTCGTCACCTGGACCACCAGGCTCTGCCCTTCATGCACCAGCGCATTGATCGGCTCGACCGCATTGCCCTCGCGACTGGAAATTTCCGAGGCATGAATGAAGGCGGCCCGGTCCAGGCCGATGTCGACGAACGCCGCCTGCATGCCCGGCAGCACGCGTACAACCTTGCCCTTGTAGATATTGCCGACGATCCCGCGCCGCTGGGTGCGCTCGACATGCACCTCCTGCAACACGCCGTTTTCCACCACCGCCACGCGCGACTCCATCGGCGTGATGTTCATCAGGATTTCTTCGCTCATTGTTATGTCCGTGGCGAGTGCAAGAGAAAAGGGCGTGATGCAGGGCATTCTAGCTGTCGGCGCGGTGCCGGGCAGGCTCTATGTCGCGGCCTGGCACCAGCGTGGCAGACCGAAGGCATCGAGCAGCTGGGCCGTCTCGCACAGCGGCAGGCCGACGACCGCCGAATAGCTGCCGGACAGCCGGCTGACGAACACCGCGCCCCAGCCCTGGATACCGTAGCCGCCAGCCTTGTCGCATGGCTCGCCACTGGCCCAGTAGGCCTCGGCCTCGGCACGGCCGATCGGGCGAAACTCGACCTCGCTGGCGACCAGGCGCACTTCGCGGCGATCGTGCTGCGCCAGCGCAACGGCAGTCAGCACACGGTGGCTGCGTCCGGACAAGGCCAGCAGCATTGCCAGCCCCTCGTCCCGATCGGCCGGCTTGCCGAGGATGCGGCCATCCAGAACGACACTGGTGTCGGCCCCCAGCACGCAGCCGTTCGTGTGATCCAGAAGCGCCAGGCCGGCCCGCGCCTTGCCCAATGCCAGGCGCTGCACGTAGGCCTCGGGCGACTCGCCGGGCTGAGGGGTTTCGTCGATGCTGACCGCTAGCAAGGAAAACGGGACGCCGATCTGCTGTAGCAGTTCACGGCGACGGGGTGATGCGGAGGCGAGAAACAGCGCGCCCATGCCTGGTCCTTGTGCAAATAAGCCGCAGAGTCGCATATCGGCGTAGTGACGAAAAGCGCGGCGCAAGCCACGCCCGGCCTAATCCGCGACACCGCCGGAGCGGAACGGGAGCGCCCGCCTCAGGCGACGTCGAAGCGCCGGCGCAGCCACTGCAGCGCGACGAACAGCCACGGCCAGAGCAGCGCACTGATCGGCACCGGAATCAGGAACAGCAGCGTCGGTGGCCGGTTGCCGGTTAGCGTGTTGAGCCACAACTGCACCAGCTGTGCGATACCCAGTACCACCAGGAGCACCATGCTCTGCTGCCAGAGCGGAAACATGCGCAGGCGCTGCTGCAGGCTCAGCACGAGAAAGGCCACCAGAATCAGCGGCAGGCCGTTCTGCCCAAGCAGCGTGCCGGCCAGCACGTCGAGCGCGAGCCCGGCGCAGAAAGCCGCGCCCATGCCGCCACGATGCGGCAGCACCAGCGCCCAGTAGGCGATCACCATGCCGAGCCACAGCGGGCGGCCAAGCTCGGCACTGGCCGGCATCGGCACGATGCTGAGTACCAGGGCGATGATCAGGGTCAGCCAGATCACCCAGCCATTGCGCGGGCGCACGATCATTGCTGCGCACCCTCCTCGACCGGTTCGGCCGCGGTTGCAGCCGGGCTCGCCTCAGGCGCAGGCGCTGGCTGATCGCCGCCCCCCCCTTCGCGACGCCCGGCCTCGGCCTCGGCCTCGACTTCGGCCTGCGCCGCAGCCGCCGAGCGTTCCTCCGGGCTGCGCGCATCACTGAACACCAGGAGCAGATAGCGGCTGCGGTTGAGCATTGCAGTGGGCGTCGCACGGACGATCGCGAATGGCTGGCCGGAGTCGCGCACCACCTCCTTCACCTGGGCCACCGGATAGCCGCTGGGAAAGCGCTGACCCAGCCCGGAGCTGACCAGCAGATCACCCTCCTTGATGTCGGCGGTGTCTGCGACATGGCGCAGCTCCAGGTAGTCCGGGTCGCCGGTACCTACGGCGATCGCGCGCAGCCCGTTGCGATTTACCTGCACCGGGATGCTATGGGTGACGTCGGTGATCAGCAGCACGCGCGCGGCATAGGGCATGACCTCGACCACCTGCCCCATCAGCCCGCTGGCATCGAGCACCGGCTGACCGAGAAAGACACCGTCCTTTTCGCCCTTGTCGATGAGCAGCCGATGCGTGAAGGGGTTCGGATCGAGCCCGATCAGCTCCGCCACCAGCACGCGGTCATCGACCAGCGCCGCCGAGTTGAGCAACTCGCGCAAGCGCACATTCTGTTCGGTCAGCATGGCCAGCTTCTGCAGGCGGCGCTGCATCAGCAGTGCCTCGGCCTTGAGCCGTTCGTTCTCGGCCATCAGTTCGCTGGTGCTGGTCAGCTGCTGGGTCGCGGTGTTCCAGGCGCGCACCGGCAGGTCGGCAAGCCAGTAGAACGGCGTCAAGGCGAGCCCGAGCTGGCTGCGTACCGGCTTGAGCGTATCGAAACGCGCATCCACCACCATCAGCGCGACGCAAACCACGGTCAGCACCAGCAGGCGCACACCGAGCGAAGGTCCTTTGGCGAAGAGCGGCTTAATATCGATACCTCACGGATGCCGGGCTAGATACCAAAACGCGACAAGCCGGAAGGTCGCGGGGCGGCCCTCCGGCTTGTCGCCGGGAAACGACTGCGGGACTCACTCGGTGGAGAGCAGGTCCATGGCATGACGATCCATCATCTCCAGCGCTCGGCCACCGCCACGCGCAACGCAGGTCAGCGGCTCCTCGGCGACGATCACCGGCAGGCCGGTTTCCTGCGCGAGCAGCTTGTCGAGGTCTCGCAGCAGCGCGCCGCCGCCGGTCAGCACCAAGCCGCGCTCGGCGATGTCCGAGGCCAGCTCCGGCGGCGACTGTTCCAGTGCGCTCTTGACCGCCTGGACGATGGTCGCCAGCGACTCCTGCAGCGCCTCGAGCACCTCGTTGGAATTCAGAGTGAAGCTGCGCGGTACGCCTTCGGCCAGGTTGCGGCCACGCACATCGACTTCGCGCAGTTCGCCACCGGGGAAGGCCGTACCGATTTCCTGCTTGATGCGCTCGGCGGTGGATTCACCGATCAGGCTGCCGTAGTTGCGACGCACATAGGTGACGATGGCCTCGTCGAACCGGTCGCCGCCGACGCGCACGGATTCGGCGTAGACCACACCGTTGAGGGAGATCAGCGCGATCTCGGTGGTGCCGCCGCCGATGTCGACGACCATCGACCCGCGCGCCTCGTCGACCGGCAGCCCGGCGCCGATGGCGGCCGCCATCGGTTCCTCGATGAGGAACACTTCACGCGCGCCCGCACCCAGTGCCGATTCGCGGATCGCCCGACGCTCGACCTGGGTCGACTTGCACGGCACGCAGATCAGCACGCGCGGCGACGGTTGCAGGAAGCTGTTCTCATGCACCTTGTTGATGAAGTACTGCAGCATTTTTTCGCAGACGCTGAAGTCGGCGATGACGCCATCCTTCATCGGGCGGATGGCGTTGATGTTGCCCGGGGTACGGCCCAGCATGCGCTTGGCCTCGGTGCCGACAGCCACGACGCTTTTCTGATTGCCGTGGCTGCGAATGGCGACCACCGACGGCTCGTCCAGGACGATGCCGCGATCGCGCACGTAAATAAGGGTATTGGCAGTGCCCAGGTCGATCGACAGATCGCTGGAAAACATGCCACGCAGTTTCTTGAACATTGGAGAAGGGCCCTTGGGGCAAACGCGTGGGGAAAAAATTGCCGCAAACTCTAACAACGGCATCAGGTCAGGGCAAGGCGCGATTCGGCGCAGCGCCGAGCGGGTGTGCACCAATCGGCGAAAAGCGCATCTGCCGCTGCGCCACGTCCCGCCCCACGCGCTACCGGGAAGCCGCTCCGGCATGTACCATTGCCGCCTTTGCCGGATGCCGAAAGCCCTGTTGCCGCCCCTCCAGAGGCCGCGCGGCAGGCTTCGCCCCCGATTCGCTTTGCGCTGGAGAGACCCGATGGCGATTGAACGCTCCGAGGTGGAAAAGATCGCTCACCTGGCCCGCCTGGGCCTGGCCGAGAACGACCTGTCCCGCACTACCGAAACGCTGAACAACATCCTTGGCCTGATCGACCGCATGCAGGCAGTCGACACCAGCGGGGTCGAGCCACTGGCCCACCCGCTGGAAACGACTCAGCGCCTGCGCGCCGACGAGGTCACCGAGGCGAACCATCGCGACGATTACCAGGCCATCGCTCCGGCGGTGGAGAACGGCCTGTATCTGGTCCCGCGGGTCATCGAGTGATAAAGGAAGCCGACATGCACCAACTGAGCCTTGCCGAGATCGCTCGCGGCCTGAACGAGCGACAGTTCTCCGCCGAGGAGCTGACCCGCGGTCTGCTGGACCGCATCACCCGCCTCGATCCGCAGATCAACAGCTTCATTACCGTCACCGAGGAACTGGCTCTGGCACAAGCCCGCGCGGCCGACGCCCGCCGCGCTGCCGGCGAGAGCGGCGCCCTGCTCGGCGCGCCCATCGCGCACAAGGACCTGTTCTGCACCAAGGGCATCCGCACCAGCTGCGGCTCGAAGATGCTCGACAACTTCGCCGCACCCTACGACGCCAGCGTGGTCGAGAAGCTCGCAGCCGCTGGTGTGGTCACCCTGGGCAAGACCAACCTGGACGAGTTCGCCATGGGCTCGGCCAACGAGTCCAGTCATTACGGCGCAGTGAAGAACCCCTGGGACCTGTCGCGTGTACCGGGCGGTTCGTCCGGCGGTTCGGCCGCCGCGATTGCCGCGCGCCTGGTGCCCGCCGCCACCGGCACCGACACCGGCGGCTCGATACGCCAGCCCGCCGCGCTGACCAACCTCACCGGCCTCAAGCCCACCTATGGCCGCGTTTCCCGCTGGGGCATGATCGCCTACGCGTCGAGTCTCGACCAGGGCGGCCCGATGGCGCGCAGCGCCGAGGACTGCGCCCTGCTGCTCGGCAGCATGGCCGGTTTCGATCCGAAGGATTCGACCAGTGTCGATCAGCCGCTCGACGACTATCTGGCCGCGCTGGGCCGGCCGCTGACCGGGCTGCGCATCGGCCTGCCGAAGGAGTACTTCGGCGAGGGCCTGGACCCGAAGATCGCCAGCGCAGTGCTGGCCGTAGTCGAGGAACTGAAGAAGCTCGGCGCCACGGTCAAGGACATCAGCCTGCCGAACACGCAGCACGCGATCCCTTCCTATTATGTGATCGCCCCGGCCGAGGCCAGCTCCAACCTATCGCGCTTCGATGGCGTGCGTTTCGGCTACCGCTGCGAGAACCCGGCGGACCTCACCGACCTCTACAAGCGCTCGCGCGCCGAGGGCTTCGGCGACGAGGTCAAGCGCCGCATCATGGTCGGCACCTACGCCCTCTCGGCCGGCTACTACGACGCCTACTACATCAAGGCACAGCAGATCCGCCGACTGGTCAAGAACGACTTCGTCAGCGCCTTTGAGGAAGTCGACGTGATCCTCGGGCCGACCACGCCGAACCTGGCCTGGAAGCTCGGTGAGAAAAACGCCGACCCGGTCTCGGCCTATCTCGAAGACATCTACACCATCACCGCCAACCTGGCGGGCATTCCCGGCCTGTCGATGCCGGCCGGCTTCATCGACGGCCTGCCCGTCGGCGTGCAGCTGCTGGCGCCGTACTTCCAGGAGGCCCGCCTGCTCAACGTCGCGCACCAGTACCAGCAGGTCACCGACTGGCACACCCGCGCTCCGGCCGGATTCTGAGGAAACAGATGATGCAATGGGAAACCGTCATCGGGCTGGAGATTCATGCCCAGCTCAGCACCCGCTCGAAGATCTTCTCCGGCAGCGCCACCACCTTTGGCGCCGAGCCCAACACCCAGGCCAGCCTGATCGATCTGGGCATGCCCGGCGTGCTGCCGGTGCTCAACGAGAATGCCGTGCGCATGGCCTGCATGTTCGGCCTGGCGATCGACGCCGAGATCGGTGAGCGCAACGTCTTCGCGCGCAAGAACTACTTCTACCCGGACCTGCCCAAGGGCTACCAGACCAGCCAGATGGACCACCCCATCGTCGGCAAGGGGCATCTGGACATCACCCTCGAAGACGGCACGGTCAAGCGCATCGGCATCACCCGTGCGCATCTGGAAGAGGACGCCGGCAAGAGCCTGCACGAAGACTTCCACGGCATGACCGGCATCGACCTCAACCGCGCCGGCACACCGTTGCTGGAGATCGTCTCGGAGCCGGATATCCGCTCGGCCAAGGAGGCGGTCGCCTACGTCAAGGCGATCCATGCGCTGGTGCGCTACCTGGGCATCTGTGACGGCAACATGGCCGAAGGCTCGCTGCGCTGCGACTGCAACGTCTCGGTGCGACCAAAGGGCCAGGCCGCCTTCGGCACCCGGGCCGAGATCAAGAACGTCAACTCGTTCCGCTTCATCGAAAAGGCGATCAACCACGAGATCCAGCGGCAGATCGACCTGCTCGAGGACGGCGGCCAGGTCGTTCAGGAAACCCGCCTGTACGACCCGAACAAGGACGAAACGCGCTCCATGCGCAGCAAGGAAGAAGCCAACGACTACCGCTACTTCCCCTGCCCCGACCTGCTGCCGGTGGTCATCGAGCGCAGTTATCTGGAACGTCTTCGCGCCGAACTGCCGGAGCTGCCGACCCAGAAGCGCGAGCGCTTCGAACGCGAGTTCGGCCTCTCAGCCTACGACGCCAGCGTGCTCTCGGCCAGCCGCGAGCTCGCCGACTACTTCGAGCAGGTGCAGCAGACCTGCGGTGACGCCAAGCTGGCGGCCAACTGGGTGATGGGCGAGCTGTCCAGCCTGCTGAACAAGGACGGCCTGGAGATCGACCAGTCGCCGGTATCCGCCGAGCAGCTCGGCGGGCTGATCCTGCGCATCAAGGACGACACCATCAGCGGCAAGATCGCCAAGATGGTCTTCGAGGCCCTGGCCAACGGCGAAGGCGACTCTGCCGACGCGATCATCGAGAGCAAGGGGCTCAAGCAGGTCACCGACTCGGGTGCCATCGAGGCGATGCTCGACGAGGTGCTGGCTGCCAATGCCGCCCAGGTCGAACAGTACCGCGCCAGCGACGAAGCCAAGCGCGGCAAGATGTTCGGCTTCTTCGTCGGGCAAGCGATGAAGGCCTCCAAGGGCAAGGCCAATCCCGGCCAGGTGAACCAATTGCTGAAGAAAAAACTCGAAGGCTGAGCAGAACAGCCGGCCGCCCGGGGCGGCCGGCTGCCATCCAAGGCCGTGCCGCCAACGCCTCTCGGTGACGGCGGCACTGCAGCCTGCGCGAGGCAAGGATCACCCAGATGTTCAACGGTCGGCTGCTGACCCTCCTGCTGTTCACCCTGCTGGCCGTCGGCTGCGCCGAGCGCCCATCGGCGCCTGCGCCGGACAAGCAAGGGCAGGAACAGCGGCAACCTTTCACACAGCGCGGCAAAGCCTCGTTCTACGCCCGCATGCACCATGGCCAGAAGACGGCCAGCGGCGAGGCGCACGATCAACAGGCGCTGGTCGCCGCGCATCGCTCCCTGCCCTTCGGCACGCGCGTGCGGGTCACCAACCTCGACAACGGCCGCCAGGTCGTCGTCCGCATCAACGACCGCGGCCCCTACCGCCGTGGCCGCATCATCGACCTGTCGCGCGCGGCGGCCGCACAGCTCGGCATGATCGAGGACGGCATCGCGCCGGTTCGCCTCGAAACCCTGCCATGAACCGGCAGCCGGCGGCCGGCTCAGCTGCGTTGCAGCTCACGGGGGAAAGCACCTGGTGTCACCGCTAGTTCTCGCCTATCTCTTCGCTGGCCTGATCCTGCTTTTCGTCGGCGCCGAAGCCCTGGTGCGCGGCGCGTCGCGGCTGGCGCTGGGCCTCGGCGTGAAGCCGCTGATCGTCGGCCTGACGATCGTCGCCCTCGGCACCAGCTCGCCGGAGACCGCCATCAGCCTGCAGGCGGCCCTGTCCGGGCGTGGCGACATGGCCGTCGGCAATGCGCTGGGCAGCAACATCGCCAACATCCTTCTGGTGCTTGGCCTGTGCGCCATGATCGCCCCGCTGCATGTCTCGCGTCAGCTGATACGGCTGGACGTTCCGGTGCTGCTCGGCACCGGCGCACTGACCTATCTGCTGGCGCGCAACGGCCAGTTGGGCCAGGCCGAAGGCGTCGTACTGCTGCTGGGCCTGGTCGTCTACACGGCGTTTCTGGTGGTCGCCGCCTGGCGCGAGAACCACACTGCCCGCGAGCCGAGCGACGCGTCTAGCGCCAAGGCGCCTCGGCGGGTGCGCCAGTTGGTTCTTATCCTGATCGGCCTCGGCCTGCTGATCGGCGGCTCGAAACTGCTGATCGAAGGCGCGGCCGAACTTGCCCGCGCCTTCGGCCTTTCGGAACTGGTGATCGGCCTGACCGTGGTCGCGGTCGGCACCTCCCTCCCGGAGCTGGCCACTTCGGCGCTGGCCGTCTGGCGCGGCGAACGCGACATCGCCGTCGGCAACGCCATCGGGAGCTGCGTCTATAACCTGACGCTGGTGCTGGGCTCGGCTGCGCTGGCCTCGCCAGCCGGCCTGTCGATTTCGCCCAACGCGCTGGCATTCGACTTCCCGGTCATGTTGGCGGTGTTCGCCGCCTGCCTGCCGATCTTTTTCTCGGGCTACCGCATCAACCGCTGGGAAGGCCTGCTGTTCTTCGCCTACTACCTGGCTTACTGCCTGTATCTCGTGCTCTTCGCGGTCGGTCTCGGCGCCCTGGACCTGTTCCGCCATGCAATGACTTGGTACGTATTGCCCTTGACCGCCGTGACCCTAACCGTGATCTTTCTGCGCGCCTGGCGACGCCGGCACTGACTTCCTACTCTTCGGAGCCTTCGATGACCCTGATGACCTTCGTTTACCTCGCCGCAGGCCTGGTGCTGCTCGTGGCCGGCGCCGAGGTACTGGTTCGCGGCGCCGCGCGCCTGGCCGCCCAGTTCGGTATCTCGCCGCTGATCATCGGCCTGACCGTGGTCGCCTTTGGCACCAGCGCCCCGGAAACGGCGGTGAGCGTCCAGGCAGCCTGGAACGGCAGCGGCGACATTGCCATTGGCAACGTCGTGGGCAGCAACATCGCCAACGTACTGCTGATTCTCGGCCTGACTGCCGCGGTCGCGCCGCTGGTGGTCTCGCGCCAGCTGATCCGTCTGGACGTGCCGCTCATGATCGGCGCCAGCCTGCTGACCTATGCGCTGGCCTGGGATGGCGCGCTGAGCCGCATCGACGGCGCCGTGCTGTTTCTCTGCGTGCTGGCCTACACGGGCTTTCTGATCGTCAGCAGCCGGCGCAACAACGCACCGGCGGACGACGAGTTCGCCAAGGAGTTCGGCCTAGAAGAAACGGCCAAGCCGCATGCCAGCCTGATCAACGCCGGCCTGGTGATCGCCGGCCTGGTCCTGCTGGTGACCGGTTCGAACTTCCTCGTCGAGGGCGCCGTGGCCCTGGCCCGGGCGCTGGGCCTGTCGGAGCTGGTGATCGGCCTGACCGTGATCGCCATCGGCACCTCGCTGCCGGAGTTGGCAACCTCGATCCTGGCGGCGATTCGCGGCGAGCGCGACATTGCGGTCGGCAACATCGTCGGCAGCAACCTCTTCAACCTGCTCTGCGTGCTGGGCCTGGCCTCGCTGGTCTCGCCAACGCTGATCAAGGTGTCCGATGCCGCGCTGGCATTCGATTTCCCGGTGATGATCGGCGTCGCCCTGGCCTGTCTGCCGATCTTCTTCGCCGGCTACTGCATCCGCCGCTGGGAAGGCCTGTTGTTCCTTGGCTATTACATCGCTTACACCGCCTACCTGGTGCTGGCCAACACCGGCCGACCGTTCGCCGAGACCTTTGGCGAAGCCATGCTCGGCTATGTGCTGCCGCTGACGGCGGTCACGATTCTGGTGATCGCCGCACGCGCCTGGAAGCGCCAGCAAGCCTGACTGACCGGGCGCGCCCGGCGCGCTGCAGGCGTTGGCCCGGCTAGATCCAGCCGAGCCAGCGCAACAGCAGCAGGCCGAGGTTGATCGTCAGCGCCGCGATCAGCGTGGTGATCACGATGATCGCGGCCGCCAACTGGGCATTGGCATTGACCGCGCGGGCCATGACAAAACTGGCCGCTGCCGTCGGGCTGGCAAAATAGAGGAACAGGATGCCCAGCTCAGGGCCACGCAGACCGCACGCCCAGGCACCGAGCGTGGCAACCAGCGGTAGCCAGACCATCTTCATCAGGCTCGAACTGAGCGCCATGCCATTGCGTTCGCGTAGCGCCTCGAGCGTCAGAGTGCCGCCGATACAGATCAGCGCCAGCGGCAGCGTCATCTTGGCGAAGTAGCCGGCGCTGGTCATCAGCCAGCCGGGCAGCGCGACCTGCCAGTAGGCGAACGGCATGGCTGCCACCACACCGATGATCAGCGGATTGCGCAGGATACTGCCGAGAATGGAACGCACATCGGTCCGCCCGGCGGGGTTGTAGATCGCAAGCACCACCGCCGAAAGGCTGTTGTAGAGCAGAATCACCAGGCCCGCCAGCACCCCACCGAGCGACAGACCGTAATCACCATAGAGGCTGCTGGCCAGGGCCAGGCCGACGATGCCGTTGTTGCCGCGAAACGCGCCCTGCACGTAGACGCCACGGTCGGCCCGGGGGCAGCGCAGCATCGCCCAGCCCCAGGCCAGCAAGAACGTCGCCAGCGTGGCCAGGGCGAAGTAGATCAACACCCGCGGCCGCAGCGCAGCACTCAGGTCGGCCTCGATGATGGAGATGAACAGCAGCGTCGGCATGGTTGCCTTGAACACCAACGCCGACGCCGTGTTGATGAAGACGGCGTCGATCCAGCCCAGCCGGCGCAGGACGACGCCGAGAAAGAGCATCGCGAAAACCGGAGCGGTGACGTTCAGGGTCTGGAGGACAAGAGACATGCCGGGGCCTGGGATCGAGCGAAACCCGGCATGTTAAAGCATCCGGCCCACGGCACCAGCGGCTCCGTGAGCTCGACGGCGGCTCGGCTCAGCGGCGTACCGGGCGCTTTTGCAGTTTGCGCTGCAAGGTCCGCCGGTGCATGCCGAGGGCGCGCGCCGTAGCGGAGATGTTGCCGTCGTGTTCGCTGAGCACGCGCTGGATGTGCTCCCACTGCAGTCGATCGACCGACATCGGGTTTTCCGGCACCAGGCTGTCGAGGTCGGCATGCTGCGATAGCAGCGCGGCGAGCACATCATCGGCATCGGCCGGCTTGCACAGATAGTTGCATGCACCGCGCTTGATGGCCTCAACCGCCGTCGCGATGCTGGAATAGCCGGTAAGGATCAGTACGCGCATTTCCGGATCGACTTCAAGCAGCTTGGGCAGCAGTACCAGCCCCGAGTCACCGTCCATCTTCAGATCGAGCACCGCGTAATCGGGAACGTCCTGGCGAGCCATCGCCAGCCCCTCGTCCGCCGAACCGGCGATGCTCACGCGCAGACCGCGGCGGCTCATGGCCCGCGCCATGACGCGGGTGAATGTCGGATCGTCATCCACCAGAAGCAGATGAGGTTGCTCCTCGCCCTCTTGCTGCAACTCGTCGGTCATGTCTATTCCTCCGCTTGAACGACTGAAGTCAGCTGCGCAGCATACCGTGCGGCAGGCGCAGCTCGGTCAGTGTGCCACCTTCTTCATGGTTGTAGAGTTTCACGGTACCGCCAGCACGGGTCACGCTGGCCTGGCTGAGAAACAGCCCGAGGCCGAAGCCCTTGCCCTTGGTGGTGATGAAGGGCCGGCCGATCTGCTCGGCGATCGCCAGCGGGACACCGGCACCGTGGTCACGAATGGTCAGCTTGATCCACTGCGCATCCCAATCCAGACGAATGTCCAGATCATCCGGGGACGCATCGGTGGCGTTGTTCAGCAGATTGAGCAGTGACTGACTGAGATCGGCCGCCGGCATCAGGCGCGGCGCACTGCCCTTGCCCAGGCACTGGAAGCGATAGGTCGCCTCCGGGCGCATCAGATGCCAGCGCTGCAGCACGCTGTCGACCCATTCCTTGGCGGTCTGTTCCTGAACGGCCTGGCGACGATCGGCCTCGGCAGCGCGCACCAGCTGCTGCAGACTTTCCTTGCACAGCTGTACCTGCGACTGCAGCAGCCCTAGATCCTCGTTGAGCTGCGGTTCCTTGTATTCCTGGCGCAACTCCTTGAGCAGCACGCTCATCGTCGCCAACGGGGTACCGAGCTCGTGCGCTGCGCCGGCAGCCTGGGTTGCTACCGCCAGCAGCTGCTGGTCGCGCAGGCTCTCCTCGCGCCGCTGGGCCTGCAGCTGGGCCTGCTGCCGCAGCTGTTCGGCCATGCGCGCGACAAAGAAGGTGATCAGCGCTGCCGCCAGGGCGAAGCTCAGCCACATCCCGTACACCTGCAACGTGGCGCGCTCGGCAGGCTCGAGCAGCAACGGGTCGTACCAGATGAGCATTGCGGTGTAGCCGGCCAGGGCGAAGCCCGAAAGCACGATCGAGTACAGCCAGGGCAACGTCGCCGCCGCGATGGTCAGCGGCACCAGGTAATAGGAAACGAAGGGGTTGGTCGAACCGCCGGAGTAGTACAGCAAGGCACTGTGGATCAGCAGGTCGCAGCCCAGATGCACCGCATACTCCAGCTCGGTGACCGGCCATGGGCCCCGCAGCCGCAGGGCCGTGCCGACACAGAGCAGCGCCGACAGCCCCAGGGTGATACCGAGCGCCAACCAGGGCAGGGGCAGCAACTGCGTCGCATAGGCGATGCCCACCGCACCGGACTGCGCGGCGAGCACAAGGATTCTGATCAGGATCAGGAGCCGCAGGTTTTCGCGGCTGGCCGACAGCAGCTGAACGGACGAATACATGGAATCTCCAAGGATCCGGCGAGTATAACGAAGCCGCCAATTCGCCGACTCCCGTGCGGCAACAGGACGCACGGAATCACTGTGCAAACGGCCAGAGCCGGTTACATTCATCGCTCTTATCCTTATTTGTCCGTTCGAGGAGCAACCAATGTTCAAGCGAGTCTCTCACAGCATGACCCTGCTGGCATGCCTGAGTCTGTTCGCCAGCGCCCAGGCCCTGGCCGACGACCAGCGCTACAACCAGGTATCGCTGCGTGCCGAGGTCAGCCAGGAAGTGCCGCACGACCGGATGCAGGTCACGCTCTACACCGAAAGCCAGCACAGCGATCCGGCGCAGTTGGCGGGCGAGACGACCCGCACGCTGAACGAGGCGCTGCAACGGGCGCGGCAGGCCAAGGGCGTGACGGTCAGCCAGGGCAATCGCAGCAGTTATCCGGTCTACGAGGAAAAGGGCCAACGCATAGTCGGTTGGCGCGAGCGTGCGGAAATCCGCCTGGAAAGCGGTGACTTCACAGCGCTTTCCAAGCTGACCGCCGATCTGATGCAAAGCCTGAAAATGGCCGACATGCAGTTCAGCGTCTCCGATGCCGTTGCCCAGAAGACCGAAGACGCCCTGCTCAAGGAGGCCGTCGCGGCGTTCCGCGCACGCGCCCAGCTGGCTACCGAGGCACTGGGCGGCAAGGATTACCGGCTGGTGAGTCTCAGCCTCGACGGTGGCGGCAACTTCCAGCCGCTGCGCGGGCCACGCATGAAGGCCGCGATGATGGATGCCGAATCCATGCCCGAGATCGAAGCAGGCAGCGGTCAGATCACCCTGAATGCCAATGGCGTCATCGAAGTGGTCATGCCCTGATCGGCATGCCAGGGGCCGGGCAACCGGCCCGCATGGTCGCCGTGAAGCCTGCCGCTGGCCGCTTAGCCGGCCGTGTCCGGCTCGGCGGCGTCGGCCTGCTTCTTCGCCGCCTTCGCGGCGCGCTGCTTGCGGACTTCCTTGGGGTCGGCGATCAGCGGTCGATAGATCTCGACACGATCGCCCTCCTCCACCAGCCGCTCGTCGGGCTTCGGCACTGCCTTGCCGAAAATGCCAAGCGGCGCAGCGGCCAGGTCCAGCCCGGGGAAATGCGCCTGCATGCCGGACGCCAACGCCGCCTGGCGCACACTGGTTCCCTGCGGCACGGTGAGCCGGAGCAAGCGCTGCTTGTCGGCCAGCGCATAGACGACTTCGATGGCGACAGGCTTATCCATAAAGCTGCTTGGCCCTTTCGCAGAACGCATCGACGAGCGTATTGGCAGCCTGGGTGAACAACGGCCCCAGCGCCATTTTCACCACCGGGCCGGCGTAATCGAAGCGCAGATCGAGGCTGATCTTGCAGGCCTGCTCACCCAGCGCCTTGAATTCCCAGATGCCGTGCAGATGGCTGAACGGCCCTTCTTCGAGGGTCATCTCGATACGTTTGCCCGGTTCCAGATCGTTGCGCGTCTTGAAGCGCTGGCTCAGCCCGGCCTTGCCCACCGTCATGCTCGCCTGCATGTGCGTGTCGCTGCTGGAAAGCACTTCGGTGGCGGTACACCAGGGCAGGAACTGGGGATAGCTCGCCACATCGTTGACCATGTCGAACAGGGCCTGCGCAGGGTAAGGCAGCAGCGCGGAGCGTTGAATGTGCGTCGTCATGCGGACCTTCTACTTCAGGTGCGAGCGCCGGCCGGCCGGTCAGCGTCAGGCAAGGCGCCGAAGACCCGACGCCTGAAACAAGTTGCAGCATTGTCCGGGATTAACCGGATCGCCTCAAGTTCACGCCAACGCGGCGAGCTGTCGCCAGCCGCAGCGCGACTGCCTATAATGCGCGCCCTATGGCCAAACAGAAAAAGCAGTCCCCCGGGACCATCGCGCTTAACAAGAAAGCGCTACACGACTACTTCATCGAGCAGAAATTCGAAGCCGGGCTCGTGCTCGCCGGCTGGGAGGTCAAGAGTCTGCGCGCCGGCAAGGCCCAGCTCGTCGACAGCTACGTGCTGCTCAAGGATGGCGAGGCCTGGCTGATGGGCGCGCACATCAGCCCGCTGACCAGCACCAGCACTCATGTGATCGCCGACCCGACCCGTACCCGCAAGCTGCTGCTGCACAAGCGCGAGCTGGGCAAGCTGTTCGGTGCCGTGCAGCAGAAGGGCTACGCCTGCGTAGCGCTGTCGCTGTACTGGAAGAAGCACATGATCAAGTGCGAGATCGCCCTGGCCAAGGGCAAGAAGGAATACGACAAGCGCCACACCGCAAAGGAGCGCGACTCCGACCGGGAGATCCAGCGCGCCATTCGCAGCAAGGGCAAGGACGACTGACCGCGTCCGCCCTGCTCGCTCGCCTCAGCCCCTCACACCTGCCGCGAGGCCCCGCTCGCCATGCCGGCGCTGCGCCCGGGCCAGACGTTGCGCTTCCTGCTGTCCCTCGGCCAGCACTTCCTGCACATAGCTGATGTGTCGATGGATCACATCGCGCGCCTCGTTCGCCCGCCGCGCCATGATCGTTTCATAGAGCTCGCGGTGCTGGCTCATCAGCATGTCGCGCGTTTCGTCGCGCAGCGCATACATTCCGCCGATGTTGGTCACCACGTTGCGCTTGAGCAGATCGAACAGACCGCGGATGGTGTGCAGGAGCACGGCGTTGTGGCTGGCCTCGGCGATCGCCAGGTGGAACTGGGCGTCGGCCGCCCCCTCCTCGGCGCGGGTGACCTTGCCCTCGCGCGCATAGCAGTCCTGTAGCGCTTCGAAGGCTTCGGTCAGGCGCTGGCGGTCAACCTCGGTGGCGCGCAGCGCCGCGTAGTAGGCACAGCTGCCTTCGAGCGTATGACGGAACTCCAACAGGTCCCGCTGAGCATCGCTGTTGTTCTCCAGCAGGTGCAGCAGCGGGTCGCTGAAGGTCGAGCCCAGCGACTCGGCGACGAAAGTGCCGCCGCCGTGCCGGCTGACCAGCAGCCCTTTGGCCGCCAGCTTCTGGATCGCCTCGCGCAGCGAGGGCCGCGAGACGCCGAACTGCTCGGCCAAGACGCGCTCGGCCGGCAGGCGCTCACCCGCCTTGAGCGTGCCCTCGAGAATCATCGTCTCCAGCTGCGCCACGATGCCATCAGCCAGCCGCCGCTGGCGCACCATTCCCACTTCCATTCATGCCTCGATTGGTTTGACCACTATATAGGCAGCCAGACTAGCGAGCGCCCTCAGCCCCCGCAAGACGCCACCCTGCGACCAAAGTCTATGCAGGCCTCATTGACGCATTGACAAGCGAACTCTTACGCTGGCCATTCTCTGCCGAGAATTGGTATTACCAATTTACAAAACGAGCATCAAACAAAAAGAGGATCCTCCATGCCGTTTTTGCTCAGCTGTCTTCCCGCGGCCCTGCCGGGCTATCAATCGTGCAACGTGACGGCGGAGGTCTGACATGTCGACAGGTATGCTCGCCCTGTTTGCCTTTTCCCCGATCCTGCTCGCCGCTGTCCTGCTGATCGGCCTGCGCTGGCCGGCCCGCACGGCGATGCCGCTGGTGTACGTCGTCACCGCCGCTGTCGCGCTGTTCGTCTGGGACATGAGTTTCAACCGGGTCCTCGCCTCCACGCTGCAGGGGCTGGTCATCACCATCGGCCTGCTGTGGATCATCTTCGGCGCGATTCTGCTGCTGAACACCCTGAAGCATTCCGGCGGCATCACCGCCATCCGTGCCGGCTTCACCACCGTCAGCCCTGACCGCCGCATCCAGGCCATCATCATCGCCTGGCTGTTCGGCTGCTTCATCGAAGGCGCCTCGGGCTTCGGTACGCCGGCGGCGATTGCTGCGCCGCTGCTGGTAGCGATCGGCTTCCCGGCGATGGCTGCGGTCCTGATGGGCATGCTGGTCCAGAGCACGCCGGTATCCTTCGGCGCGGTCGGCACGCCGATCATCGTCGGCGTCAACAGCGGCCTGGATTCCGCCACCATCGGCGCCCAGCTGGTCGAGCAAGGTTCGAGCTGGCAGGCCTACCTGCAGCAGATCACCAGCAGCGTGGCGATCACCCACGCCATCGTCGGCACCGTGATGCCGCTGATCATGGTGCTGATGCTGACCCGCTTCTTTGGCAAGGAAAAGAGCTGGAAGGCCGGCTTCGAAGTGCTGCCGTTCGCGATCTTCGCCGGGCTGGCGTTCACCCTGCCCTACGTCGCCACCGGCGTATTCCTCGGCCCTGAATTCCCCTCCCTGCTCGGCGGCCTGATCGGCCTGGGTATCGTCACCACCGCGGCGCGCATGGGCTTTCTGGTACCCAAGCGCACCTGGGACTTCGCCGACGCGAAGGACTGGCCGAGCGAATGGCTGGGCAGCGTGGAAATGAAGCTCGAGGACCTGGCAGCCCGCCCGATGAGCACCTTCCGTGCCTGGCTGCCCTACGTGCTGGTCGGCGCGCTGCTGGTGATCAGCCGTGTGTTCCCGACATCGGCAACCTGCTCAAGGCCTGGAACATCGCCTTCAACGACCTGCTCGGCGAAGCCGGCGTCAGCGCCAGCATCCAGCCGCTGTACCTGCCGGGCGGCATTCTCGTCCTGGTGGTTCTGGCGACCTTCTTCCTGCATGGCATGAAGGCCCGCGAGCTGGGCGCAGCGGTCAAGGAATCCTCCAGCGTGCTGCTGAGCGCCGGCTTCGTGCTGCTGTTCACCGTGCCGATGGTGCGCATCCTGATCAACTCCGGGGTGAATGCCGGCGAGCTGGCCAGCATGCCGATCACCATGGCGCGCTATGTCGCCGACAGCGTCGGCAGCGTCTATCCGCTACTGGCGCCGACGGTAGGTGCGCTGGGCGCCTTCCTGGCCGGCTCGAATACCGTCAGCAACATGATGTTCAGCCAGTTCCAGTTCGGCGTGGCCACCAACCTCGGCATCTCCGGCGCGATGATCGTTGCCATCCAGGCCGTCGGCGCCGCCGCCGGCAACATGGTGGCGATCCACAACGTCGTTGCCGCATCCGCCACCGTTGGCCTGCTCGGCCGCGAAGGGCAGACCTTGCGCAAGACCGTTTGGCCTACGCTGTATTACGTACTGTTCACGGGGGCGATCGGCCTGATCGCGATCTACGTGATGGGCGTGACCGACCCGCTGGTCGGTAAGTAAGACAACCGTGAAACCTTGCCCCGCTCATGCGGGGCAAGAGCGCTTCGACCTCCCGCAGTTTGCGGATAACCGGGCCCACCCGGAGACCAAGCCGATGAGCGAACTCTTCTACAACGCCGCGCCGAACGCCACCCGCGTCGCGCCGCCGCTGCCCAAGCCACGCGAATATCCTGCCAAGCCGAGCCAGGTTTACCTGTTCGGTACCTGCGTGGTGGATCTGTTCTATCCCGAGGCTGGCCTGGATGCCATCCGCCTGCTCGAGCGCGAAGGATTGACCGTGCACTACCCGCAGGGCCAGACCTGCTGCGGCCAGCCGGCCTACACCACCGGCTATACCGACGAGGCGCGAGAGGTCGCCCGTGCGCAGCTGGAGCTGTTCGCCAACGACTGGCCGGTAGTCGTCCCTTCCGGTTCCTGCGCCGGCATGCTGCGCCACCATTATCTGGACCTGTTCAAGGACGAGCCGGCCACGCTGAAGAAGGCCCAGGCGCTGGCCGAGCGCACCTTCGAGCTGGCCGAGTTCCTGCTCAACGTCTGCAAGGTCGAGTTCAAGGATGCCGGCACGCCGACCAAGGTCGCCCTGCACACCTCCTGCTCGGCTCGGCGCGAAATGAATACCCATCTGCACGGCCGCGCCCTGCTCGCCCAGCTGGGCCAGGTCGAGCGCGTCGAGCATGACCACGAGAGCGAATGCTGCGGCTTCGGCGGCACCTTCAGCGTGCGCATGCCCGATATCTCCGGCGCCATGGTGCTGGACAAGACCCGTGCGCTGAAGGAGTCCGGCGCACATCAGGTGGTCAGCGCCGACTGCGGCTGCCTGATGAACATCAACGGCTCGCTGGAAAAGCAGCGCGAAGCCCTGCGCGGCCAGCATCTGGCGAGCTTCCTCTGGCAACGCACCGGAGGTGCCCGATGAACGCCGAACAGCGCATCCCCGCGATCCAGATCGAGAACGCCGGCGACCCGGACTTCCGCGCCCGTGCCCGCAAGTCGCTGAAGGACGAGCAGCTGCGGCGCAACTTCCGCACCGCGATGGACTCGCTGATGACCAAGCGCGCCGCGGCGTTCAGCGATGCCGACGAACGCGAGCGGCTGCGCGAGATGGGCAACCATATCCGCGCCCGCGCACTGTCCAAGCTGCCCGAACTGCTCGAGCGGCTGGAAACCAACCTGACCCGCAACGGTGTGCACGTGCACTGGGCGGAGACGGTGGACGAGGCGAACAACATCGTCCTCGAGATCGCCCGTGCTCACGAGGCGCGACAAGTGATCAAGGGCAAATCGATGGTCAGCGAAGAGATGGAGATGAACCATTTCCTCGACGGCCATGGCATCGAATGCCTGGAATCGGACATGGGCGAGTACATCGTCCAGCTCGACCACGAGAAGCCTTCCCATATCATCATGCCGGCCATCCACAAGAACGCCGGCCAGGTCGCGTCCTTGTTCCACGAGAAACTTGGCGTGGAATACACCAAGGATGTCGACCAACTCATTCAGATCGGTCGCCGCACGCTGCGGCAGAAGTTCTTCGAGGCCGATATCGGCGTCTCCGGGGTGAACTTCGCGGTGGCCGAGACCGGCACCCTGCTGCTGGTGGAGAACGAAGGCAACGGCCGCATGAGCACCACCGTGCCGCCGGTACATATCGCCGTCACCGGCATCGAAAAGGTGGTGGAGAACCTGCGCGACGTGGTCCCACTGCTCTCGCTGCTGACCCGCTCGGCGCTGGGCCAGCCGATCACCACCTACGTCAACATGATCTCCGGCCCGCGCAAGGCGCACGAGCTCGACGGCCCGCAGGAAGTGCACCTGATCCTGCTGGACAACGGCCGCAGCCAGGCCTTCGCCGACAGCGAGCTGCGCCAGACGCTGAACTGCATCCGCTGCGGCGCCTGCATGAACCACTGCCCGGTGTACACCCGCGTCGGCGGCCACACCTACGGCGAGGTCTATCCCGGGCCGATCGGCAAGATCATCACCCCGCACATGGTCGGTCTGGACAAGGTGCCGGATCACCCCAGCGCCTCGTCGCTGTGCGGCGCCTGTGGCGAAGTCTGCCCGGTGAAGATTCCGATTCCGACGCTCCTGCGGCGCCTGCGCGAGGAAAACGTCAAGGCGCCGGACGACCCGCACAAGGTCATGCGCGGCCAGGGCAGCAAGTACTCGAAGAAAGAACGGCTGATCTGGGCCGGCTGGCGCCTGCTCAACACCAGCCCGACGCTGTACCGCCTGTTCGGCTTCTTCGCCACACGCCTGCGCGCCCTGACGCCATCGAATATCGGCCCCTGGACGCAGAACCACAGCGCACCGAAACCGGCTGCCCGCTCGCTGCACGAGCTGGCCAAGGAACACCTGGAGGGCAAGCGATGAGCCTCGATCGTTGCCGCCTCAACGCCCGCGTGGACAAGGCTGCGCCGCTGTCCACCCTACGCCGGCCTGCGGGCTCCGTAGGGTGGAAAACAAGCGCAGCTTTTTTCCACCCATGTGCCGTTTCCGGGAGCCTGACATGAGCGCCAAAGCCAACATTCTCGCCAAGCTGAAAAAAAGCCTGGAAGGCACCACGCCGATCGTCGATGACTACGACGAGTCGCTGGTGACCCAGCCCTGGAGCTACGCGCCGGAGCAGCGCATCGCCCGCCTGCGTCAGCTGATGGAAGCGGTGCACACCGAGATCCACCTGACCACGGACGCCGGTTGGCCCGCCCTGCTGGAACAGCTGCTGCACGACCGCCAGCTGCCGAGCCTGCTGATCGCCCCGACCACGCCGTACGGCCAGCGCTTCACCGCGCATTGCGCCGGTCGTAAAGGCCTGCCGACGCTGAAGGCCTACGACCGCCCGGTCGAGGACTGGAAGGACGAGCTGTTCAACGACACCCCGGCCAGCCTCACCGGCACCCTCGGCGCCATCGCCTCCACCGGCAGCCTGATCATGTGGCCCACCCGCGAGGAGCCGCGCCTGATGAGCCTGGTGCCGCCGGTGCATTTCGCCATCCTCAAGGCCAGCGAGATTCACGACAACTTCTACGAGATCCAGCAGAAGTTCCAGTGGGCCGCCGGCATGCCGACCAATGCGCTGCTGGTTTCCGGCCCATCGAAAACCGCCGACATCGAACAGGTGCTGGCTTATGGCGCCCACGGGCCGAAGGATCTGGTCCTGCTGATCCTGGAGGACGCATGAACGCGGCCGCCCAGCTCGAACGCGCGCCCTTGCCGGCGGCGTTCCTCCGTGAAGTCGAGCGCCTGATCCCGGTCGAGCGGCGCTTCGACGACCCGCTTTCCACCCTCGCCTTCGGCACCGACGCCAGCTTTTACCGGCTGGTGCCCAAGCTGGTGGTACGCGTGGAATCCGAAGCTGAGGTGATCGCGCTGCTCAAGCTGGCCCACGCGGAAAACGTCCCGGTGACTTTCCGCGCCGCCGGCACCAGCCTGTCCGGCCAGGCGATCAGCGATTCGGTGCTCATCGTGCTCGGCGACAACTGGAACGGCCGCGAGATTCGCAACGGCGGCGAGCAGATCCGCCTGCAACCGGGCGTGATCGGCGCCAACGCCAACGCCGTGCTCGCACCCTTCCAGCGCAAGATCGGCCCCGACCCGGCCTCGATCAACGCGGCGAAGATCGGCGGCATCGTCGCCAACAACTCCAGCGGCATGTGCTGCGGCACCGCGCAGAACACCTACAAGACCCTCGCCGGCCTGCGCGTCGTGCTGGCCGACGGCACCGTGGTCGACAGCGAGGATGCCGCCAGCGTTGCCGCGTTCCGCCAGAGCCACGCCGCCCTGCTCGAGCAGCTGGCCGAACTCGGCCGCGAAACCCGCGCCAACGCCGAATTGGCGGCAAAGATCCGCCACAAGTACCGGCTGAAGAACACCACCGGCTTCTCGCTCAATGCGCTGGTCGACTATGACGAGCCGCTGGATATCCTCAACCACCTGATGGTCGGTTCCGAAGGCACGCTGGGCTTTATCAGCGCGGTGACCTACGACACCGTGCCGGACCATCCGCACAAGGCCAGCGCGCTGGTCGTGTTCCCCGACGTGGAAACCTGCTGCCTCGCCGTGCCGGTGCTCAAGCAGCAACCGGTGTCCGCCGTGGAGCTGCTCGACCGCCGCAGCCTGCGCTCGGTCGAGCACAAGGCCGGGATGCCCGAGTGGGTGAAGGAACTGTCGCCGACGGCCTGCGCGCTTCTGATCGAATCACGCGCCGCCAGTCAGTCGCTGCTGCACGAGCAGATCAACCTGATCATGGCCTCCGTCGCGCACTTCCCGGTGGAAAAGCAGGTCGATTTCAGCGAGGACCCGGTCGTTTACAACCAGCTCTGGAAGATCCGCAAGGACACCTTCCCGGCGGTCGGCGCGGTGCGCCAGACCGGCACCACGGTGATCATCGAGGACGTCACCTTCCCCGTCGAGCGCCTGGCCGAAGGTGTAAACCGGCTGATCGAGTTGCTCGACAAGCACCGCTACGACGAAGCGATCCTCTTCGGCCACGCGCTAGAGGGCAATCTGCACTTCGTCTTCACCCAGGGCTTCGATGATCCGGCCCAGGTCGCCCGTTACGAGGCCTTCATGGGCGAAGTGGCGCAGCTGGTCGCCGTCGAGTTCGGCGGCGCGCTCAAGGCCGAGCACGGCACCGGGCGCAACATGGCGCCCTTCGTCGAGCTGGAATGGGGCAGCGAGGCCTATGCGCTGATGTGGAAGATCAAGCGCCTGCTCGACCCCACCGGCATCCTCAACCCGGACGTGGTGCTCTCCGAAGACCCGGACATCCACCTGAAGAACCTCAAGCCGCTGCCGGCCGCCGACGAGATCGTCGACAAGTGCATCGAGTGCGGCTTCTGCGAGCCGGTCTGCCCGTCCAACGGACTGACCCTGACGCCACGCCAGCGCATCGTCATCTGGCGCGACATCCAGGCGCGCAAGCGCGCGGGTGTCGACACCACGGAAATCGAGCGGCTCTACCACTACCACGGCGTCGACACCTGCGCGGCCACCGGCCTCTGCGCCCAGCGCTGCCCGGTCGGCATCAACACCGGCGATCTGGTACGCAAGCTGCGCGGCCGTGAGGCGAACAAAACCGGTACCGCCAACTGGCTGGCCGAGCATTTCGCCACCGCCGTGCAAGGCACCCGCTTCATGCTGCACGTGGCCAACGGCGCACACCTGATCATGGGCACGCGAAACCTGGCCAAGATGTCGGCGACCATGACCCGCGCCAGCAAGGGCCGCGTGCCCCAGTGGACGCCGGCTACGCCGCAGCCACTGCAACGTTTGAACCTGCCCAAGGCGCCGCCCACCGACGAGCGCCCTCGGGTGGTCTATCTCGCCGCCTGCGTCTCCCGCGCCATGGGTCCGGCCGCGCGCGATCAGGAACAGGAGCCGCTGCTCGACAAGACCCGCAGCCTGCTGGAAAAGGCCGGCTACCAGGTGATCTTCCCCGGACAGCTGAACAACCTGTGCTGCGGCCAGCCGTTCGCCTCCAAGGGCTACGCCGAGCAGGGCGAACGCAAGCGCCAGGAAATGCTCGATGCGCTGCTCAAGGCCAGCCGCGGCGGGCTCGACCCGATCTATTGCGACACCAGCCCCTGCACCCTGCGCCTGGTCCAGGGCCTGACCGATCAGCGCCTCGATCTGTACGACCCGGTGCGCTTCATCCGCACGCACCTGCTCGACAAACTGGACTTCGTCCCGCAGGACAAGCCGATCGCCGTGCACGTCACCTGCAGCACCCAGCACCTGGGCGAGGCGCAGGCGCTGATCGACATCGCCCGCCACTGCGCCAAGGAAGTCGTGGTGCCCGAAGGCATCCACTGCTGCGGCTTCGCCGGCGACAAGGGCTTCACCACGCCAGAGCTGAACGAGCATGCCCTGCGCAGCCTGAAGAATGCCGTGCAGATCTGCGACGAAGGCATCTCCACCAGCCGCACCTGCGAGATCGGCCTGTCGCGCCATGGCGAGATCGACTACCACGGCCTGGTCTATCTGGTCGACCGGACCAGCCGGCCGAAGATGGCGACACCTGCCTGAGTGGCCCAACGGCCCGGCCGCCAAGCCGGGCCGTTTCGTTTGTGGCAGTTCGATGAACGCTCAAGCGCAATCGCAGTCGGAGTTTCAGAGCCCGTGACGGGTTCGCTTCGACTCGGTGCCGCTGCTCACCCGTACGCCTGGCGGACCGGGAAGTCCAAAAGACTGGAGGACCCACAATGAAGATCCACGTATTGCTCGCATCAGCCGCCCTGCTGGCCAGCCCTGCCGTCTTTGCCGAAGACGATCTGTGCGCGATCAACCTGCAGGAAATCGAGAACAACATGGCGACCAACACCGTCACTCTCGGCGAGCCGGCGCGCAGCCAGGTCGAGGAGCTGACCCAGAAGGCCAAACAGGCGCAACAGGCTGGCGACAAGGAAGCCTGCATCGCCCACAGCACCAAGGCGCTACAAGAACTCAAAGGCCCGGGCAGCAGCGGCAGCGGCGGCACCAGTGGCTCCGGCTCCGGCGCCGGTCAGTAAGAAAGGCGGCCCGGGCCGGCTTGCACCGGCCCGGCCGCACCCTTGATCATTTTTTAACCGGCATGGCTAAAAAATGATCGACAAGCCCGAATCACCCTAGTAGACTCCGCAGCCACTGAAGCACCACAAGCTTCACCAGGGGCCGATTAGGATTCGACGCCGGTAACGAAACTTGAGGGGCATGCCGAGTTGGTAACAGAACTCGTAAATAAACTGTTGCAAACCTATAGTTGCCAACGACGACAACTACGAAGGATACGCGCTAGCCGCCTAACCTTCATCTGGTAGCTTCGGCTCCAGCGGTCACTAGGGGATGCCTGTAAACCCGAAATGACCGTCAGATAGAACAGGATCGCCGCCAAGTTCGCTGTAGACGTAACGGCTAAATCTCATACAGCTCGCTCCAAGCACCCTGCCAATCGGGCGGCGCGGAGTTAACTCAGTAGATCTGGCTAAGCATGTAGAACCAATAGCGGAGAGCTGGCGGACGGGGGTTCAAATCCCCCCGGCTCCACCAAATACAGTCTGAAACCCGTCTAAACCGCGGGTTTCAGACACGATTTGATGGCAATGGATTTCACACCGTCCAACTGTGAATCCAAATAGGTACGCCATCATGTCCCAACGTCAGAACAAAACAGGTGTCCCTCACCTGGTGTTTCAAGCCAAAACCGGCTTTCAGTACTACCTCACCTTCCCCAAGCATTTCGCGCTCAATCCGCAGCTACCCGCACAGATCCGTTGGTCTCTGGGGTATGACGAAGCCTTGGCTCGCGACTTAGCAGCGCACTTGAATCTCAAGTTCAAGCACTTGCTGCAAAAGTCCTCTGAGGATCATGTTCAGTTTTGCGGGCATAGCATTCTCTTCGACCTGGCAGAACTGCATGACCTCGTGAAGCGTAGGCTAGAGAGCGCACGCATCGTGTGGCGCATCCGCCCTGCGCCCGCCAAACTTGCCAAATCCGACCCAACTCCAGGCTACGAACGCCTGATGAAAGAATGCCAGGAACACCCCGTTCTCTTCACTGAAGAGCCTGGCGGAGAAATTTACTTCGCGCTGTTCCCAAGCCAGAAACTGATGAAAGCTTTGAACATCAGGTTTACTCGCTTCGACTGGCCATTGGGCACTCGTGATCCAGAAGTTGCCAACAGCGCCGCAATCTACATCTACAACGCCATCATCGCTCTTGAGACGCTGCCGCTTACCGGCATCAGTTACGCCCCCGGCCATCCGCTTCTTTCGCTGATGTCGCTCTATGAATACCTGTGCTTCGCGCGTCCGGATCAAGGCAGGAATCTGCTGCACATTCCGCCGAGTTTGCCCCAATCTGCATATGCCGTCGGTTTCTGGCTGAATCAACAACATGTGGAAATTGACTTGCTTGAAATCTGCAGCCGCCTCGTAATCGTGCAAGAAGAAAGTGGGCTTTATTCTCTGCGTATTCCGCTCAGTCACCCTCGCCTGAAAGCGAACCCTCGGCGCCCGTCTGAAATCAATATCGAACTGCTGACCAGTTCGCCGATCGTCGCGTTGCTGATGATCCAAGCAACGCTTATTCAGATCGATAAGGCCTTGCTGCAGAGCTTTGTCGAGCACAATTCGACTGATGCTTATGAGCGTGCAATGCAAGAAATCAGCGATCTGATTCGCCGGACGCTAGGGCCAATCCCGCCAGCCGAACCGATGACTTCACTTCCGGAGCTGGTCGCTGCAAATGACGCCCCTCCTGTCCCCCAGGATCCCGGAACCCTGGCACTGCTCAGTGCGCTGAGCAGCGTTCTGCCCGAGGCACAAAAAACGAAACTGGCCACGCTGTTTGACACCCCGGCAAGTAATGACCGTTTGATTCCCGCGGGCTTGAGCAATCCTGAGCAGCTCAACTTTGCTGCACTCGTCAATGAGTTCGAAGAGCGCCAAATCCGCGAAGGGGCTTGGAGCAATCCGCGCACACGCATCACGATGCATGCACGTCTCGAAGGACTTGCCGAGCTCATTGGTGGTCACAGGACACTCGACTCATTGAGCCGTTCAGACTTCAACGCACTGCGCGATCAGCTCCGTAGCTATCCGAAAAACCGCCACCGCCTGCGGGCCACACGCTATCAGCCCTTGAGCCAAATCATCCAGGGTGGCAAGTACGAGCCCATCAATGCGCGCACAGCTAAGAAGTTTTTTGAGCTAGCGCGGGCGGTCGTCGGCTATGCGCACGACCAGGGTTATCTGAAAGAGAACCTTGCCGCTGGCCTGGTGTTCAGCACGAAAGGCGCCCCCTCACCACGCAAGCGCACCTACACTCACCGGCAGATTGAGCAACTGCTTAATGGCCCCGTGTATACCCTCAAAGAACCTCCGCGCTGGCGACTGGATGACTATCGCTTCTGGCTGCCACTGCTTGGCCTCTATACCGGTGCTCGCTTGAGTGAGCTTTGCCAACTTCGCCTCGGGGATATCCGCGAGGAGCTTGGTGTCTGGGTGATCAGCATCAGCAGTTCTGGTGCACGTCAGCTAAAAACGGCGGACTCCGAGCGCCTCGTGCCGCTGCATAAAGCCATTCTTGAAGCTGGGTTTTTAGAGTTTCATCAGCAACGCCTGGATGCGAATGACGGAGATCTGTCGGCCCAGCTTTTCGACAACATCCGCGTGTATGGCGATCTGTCGCCTGGGCATGTGGCAAGCCGCTGGTTTATCGGCTCCAGCAAGGAAGACCAAGGTTACCTGGGTCAATGCGGGCTGGGCGATGACGAGCTGACTTTCCACGGCCTGCGGCATACGTTCATCAACCAATTCCGTCGGCAGAAGCTCGACATGCTGATCGGCAAGGCCCTAGTCGGGCACGCGGACCGCAGCACCACGGGTGGCTATGGAGATTGCTATCCGAGCTATGTTCTCAAGGAAGAGCTCGACAAGATCGACTTCGAGGTCCCCGTTGAGCATATTCATTACTCCCAATACCTGCTTCTGAAAGACCGTCAAGGCTCCTTCAAGGTAGGACGGCCTAGAGGAAAAGCCTCCCTCAAGAGCTCAAGTTGGTCCGAAAAACGGCATTGGAAGTCATTTATCCAAAAATAATTTCTGAGGCCGGAGAAAGGGGAAATCTGACATTTCCCCTTTGCTAGCAAGGCTTTTCGATATTGACAAATTGTCAATAAAATCTATCAAGATGGAAAATTCGATAGAGAGTATTGACTGCATATATAACCAGCATTATGTTTAGACCTCACCCATTGTGAGGCTAACATGAATGTAAATCGTACCCCCAATCTATCCATCCCTTTCTTCAATGGCCTTTTCATAAGTGCCGCTCCTGGCCATGAAAAGTCTCTTGAGCTAGCCATTCCGCACTTGTCACTGGTCGTGAATGCGCTCAACCGTTATCACTACTCTCCCCTTTTGAGTGAATACCTAGATACCGTGCTCTCTCGCTTTTTGCGCTCGAACGACTACAGCGCCAAGAACGAGTACATGCTCCGAGCACGCATGGAGAAGATCAAACGCGTTCTCACTGCAGAAAATCCAGAGCGGCGAGTTTGTGAACTCAGCAGTGCGGATATTCAGACTCTTAAGGACCAGCTTCCTGCTCTCCTGAAGCAGAACAGCACATCGCAGAGCCAAGGGGGCAACCTGCAAGGCTATTTCCAGCTCTTCAACAGAATGATCAACGAAGCTGTCAACGATCAGTTGCTTGCTGAGCCTGTGAAAGTACATGGCTGCCAGACTAAATCTCAGGTAGAGACGAAAGCGCTTCTGGACTCCAACCTCGTTGGTCTCTTCGATAGCTGGCCTTATCAGGCATACGAACCTGGGACACCGATAGCCCATGTACGCCACGATGCCCACAGCTATTGTTTCTGGTTGATGCCACTCGGTATCTTCACGGGAGCCAGGCTCAACGAGCTTTGCCAGCTACGTGTTCACGACGTGTTCCACGATGTTCACGGCGTGCCGCTGATTAGCATTAACGACAACGGCTTCAACAAGTCTCTGAAAAATTCGTCATCGAGGCGCGAGATTCCTGTCTGCTCGAAGCTGATCGAAATGGGTTTCCTAGACTTCGTGATGGAGCGGCGCCAGGCAGAAGGCCCGGATGCCCTGCTTTTTTCAGAACTGCGCTTTGACGAAAAGCATCTGTACTCACGTGCCGCGAGCCGTTTCTTCTGCGGGCCTGTGACAGGAGCGGGCTTCATCGGACAGCATTGCCCAGTAGCCCTCAACGGTGGCTTCAACTTTAAAAGCTTCCGTCGCACTTTCGCGACACGGCTTCAGAAGTCGGGTGTACCCGAAACCACCATCGCACATCTGCTGGGGCACACCGAGGGCAAGCTAGAGGTCACTACCGAACACTACTTGGAAAAGCCGGAGTCCCTGATTTTGCGGGATATTCTGGAGCGCAACCTGAGCTACAACCTGCCCTTGGCAACCATCAACTGGCAGCACTTCAAACATTTGATGGGCAGCCAGGCAGGACGCAGTAAGCGAGGCCGGAAAGCCAAGAAGACGCTGCACTAGCCCCTCATAACACAGAGCAACATTGTCAACTGGATATGATGCGATGAAGGGCTGGGAAGGGTCGCCATCAAGGCGGCCTTTTGCATTTTAGAAGCCTGCCCTCCAGCGCAGGAGACGACCCAATGCCCCCACCAGATCCATGGAAGCAGCACCAGATTCCCCCTGCGACGGAGAGCTTTGCGACACGACATGCGTGTCGCAACAGGGAAATGCGATACCCCCACCATGCCGCACTACCAATTGTGATACCCGAGGTGTCGCAAAGCGGAGGTGCAACACACTTACTCTGCCACAAGCGGCACCTGCGATGCCTGTTCGGGCACCCAAAACAGTCACTATGGGCACCCACGTTGCCAGTTTAGGCGCAGGGAATGCCCGTACCGGCACTGTTTTTCTTGGTTATATTTCAGAGAAATCCATTATAAATCAAAGCGTTATCATAGATCCGTATAACCAAAGACGTCCTTTTTGCCAAGCCTTTTTGCGTGCCACTCATTCTTCGACCCTAGCTCACCCAACTGCCTGGGTCGCTTTTTTTGCGGCCTGCCGCGGCTGCTTTTTCTTTTGATGACAAACACTTGCGCGGGCTCTTGCTCCATGCGCACGCTGAATGAAGATGAAGCGTGTCGCGTGAGTGAGAGCCCGCGCCCCTTACTCGCGGCGCGAGTAAGGGGGCGTTGGGGCAGTTCAGACGGAACGAGAAAACACGTAGCGCAGGCGGAGGGGTTTCAGAGGAGTCTGGACTGCTCCAACGCCGTTCGCGGAGCGGCTTAGCTTTGTCATCAAAAACAACAAGAAGAGATGACTGCCATGCACCAGAGTACCTTGAAAAAATACCAGACCCGGGCGACCAATTTTTACCGCGCACACTGCGGCACGGAGACCCCCAGTTCTGCGCAAATTTGCGCGGCTTTGCTCGCTCAAGCCCATACGTATAGCCCGAACAGCTTCAGCACCCTCAAGAGCGCGTTGGCACACGACCAGATAGCTCGCGGCAACCCAGACGTGGCGAAAGCGATCCGAAACTTGGTCAACCCGGTGACAGCACCTGGCTCGACACTACCGAGAAAGCCGAAGCCCAAAAAAGTCTGCACCGTTTCCGATGACGATTTCTGGGAACTCATTCTGCACCTGCGCTCACGTGACTTTCATGACGAGGCCGTCTGTGCAGTGCTGGCTTACTACCTGGGCGTCCGCCCCTGCGAGATGCGCACGATCACAGTAATTGGCAACCAAGTACACGTCGTCGGGGGCAAAAAAAGGGTTCTTCGCGGACTCTGGGGGAAGAGCGAGTTGACAGTCAGGGAAGCAGGTAAATTGGTAGTCGCCAAACCAACCATCCACCTGTCCCTGCTGTCGCCGTGCATCCTATTGATCTTGCCTCGTTCT
>Ga0209300_1000068_pt1 | contig 66890 bp, 58 predicted proteins | sample Shrwel_input2_RT_FD_187535 | JGI IMG/M metagenome (GOLD analysis project Ga0209300, IMG submission 187535) | Subsurface microbial communities from deep shales in Ohio, USA - Utica-3 well 1 S input2 RT (SPAdes) (version 2) ... | reverse complement strand
CGCCGAGTACGCCGAGTACGCCGAGTACGCCGACCAGGGTGTCGCCTTCCCAGGCCAGCCATAGGCGCTCGCGCTGCCACGGCGGCACGTGGTGCTCCTGCAGCAAGCGCTTGAGATCGCGCCGCCCGCGCCCTGGCAAACGCAGCGTCTCGCCGCCCCGGCGCAAACACAGGGTGAGGCTGACATCACGCAGTGGATCGGGAAGCAGTTGCCACGCCAGCGGACCCAGCGGCGTCTCCAGGGGCGAGCAACCATCCCAGGTCAGGGGGGTATCCGCCGTCGGTGGCGCGTCCATCGGCGCCAGCATATAGAGATGCCTCCGCCAGCGTCGGGCCTGTGCACCCGGCCAATCCAGGCGTACCTGGGCATCGTCGCGGGCCTGCAATTGATCGAGCAGACTTTCGAGCCTTGCACGCGGCGGCGTAGGCAGGGAGAGCCGCCGACAGGCATGCCGCACCAGCAAGCGCTGGCGAGGCCGGGAGAGTGCCACGAGGCGCGCGACCGACAAGCAGGATGCTTCGCCTCCTAACGCCTGCAAGGTGTCCTCGGCCAGTTCCTCCAGCAGCGCATCGCTCTCGCCGAGTTGCTCGGCAGTGCGTGCCAGCGATGTCGCCGCACCCGGCCAGCGTGCCGCCAGCGCCGGCATGACCGTGTGGCGTAGATAGTTGCGATCGAAGCGCTCGTCGGCGTTGGACGGATCCTCGACCCAACTCAGATCGCGTGTCGCGGCTTCGCGCTCCAGCGTCGCGCGCGTCACGGACAGCCACGGCCGGACCATGAAACGCCCCTGCCACTCGCGTCTCTCAGGCATGCCGGCCATGCCACGTAAGCCACTACTCCGCATCCCCGCCAGCAACAGGCCTTCGGCCTGATCGTCGGCATGCTGCGCCAGCAGCAGTGTGTCTCCCGGTGCGACACGGCACGCATATGCCGCGAGCCGCACCTCACGGGCATTGGCCTCGAGGCCACGCTCACCGCGCGCCACCGTGACGTGCTCGACGAAGAGGGGTACACCCAGGCGGGAGCAGAGCGCCCGACAATGCCGCTCGAAATCCTCGGCGGCCGGTTGCAGGTCATGGTTGACGTGCAACGCATAGAGCCGCCGTGGATGTCGACGACACGCCGCCACCGCCAGCGTCAGCATCAACGAGGAGTCCAGGCCGCCGGATAGCGCGACCCAAACGCAACGCCCCGGCGAGGTCATCACCAGGGCGTCTTCGACAAGGGCTTCGGGAATCGACCGTGCGTTATTGGGGCGCGCCATAGCTCATCAGACGCGCATAGCGACGCGACAGCAGATCATCCGTCTCCATGGCTTCCATTCGCTCGAGGCTAGCGCCGAGGGCGTCCTTGATGCTATCGGCCATCTTCTGAGGGTTGCGGTGCGCGCCCCCCAGCGGTTCTTTGATCAGGGTATCGACGAAGCCCAGTTCCTTGAGGCGCTCGGCGGTAATCCCCATCGCTTGCGCCGCCTCGGAAGCCTTTTCGGCGCTCTTCCACAAGATCGAGGCGCAACCCTCGGGGGAAATCACCGCATAAGTCGAATACTGCAGCATCTGCAGTTCATCGCAAACACCGATCGCCAATGCCCCGCCGGAGCCGCCCTCGCCCACAACGGTCGAGATGATCGGCGTCTTGAGGCGCGACATGACCGCCAGGTTGTAGGCAATGGCTTCGCTCTGGCCGCGCTCCTCAGCGTCGATCCCGGGATAAGCGCCTGGGGTGTCGATGAAGGTCAATACCGGCATCTTGAAGCGTTCGGCCATTTCCATCAGCCGGCACGCCTTGCGATAGCCTTCCGGGCGCGGCATGCCGAAGTTGCGTCGCACCTTCTCCTTGACGTCGCGCCCCTTCTGATGACCGATGACCATCACCGGTTTTTCATCGAGGCGTGCCACGCCGCCCACGATGGCGGCGTCATCGGCGAAGTGACGATCGCCATGCAACTCGTCGAAATCCTCGAACAGGCTGTCGAGGTAATCCAGCGTGTAAGGACGCTGGGGATGACGCGAGAGCTGCGATACCTGCCAGGCGCTGAGATCACGGAAGATCGATTCGGTGAGCTTGCGATTCTTGTCTTCAAGCTTGCCGATTTCTTCGCTCAAGCTGATATGGCTGTCGTTACCGACCAAGCGTAGCTCATCGATCTTGGATTCCAGCTCGGCGATCGGCTGTTCAAAGTCCAGGTAGTTGGGATTCATAGAACGTCTACTTTGTGGTCTGGGGCAGCCCGGGGCCGCACGTCCGATGCCGCGCAAGGCGACGCTGTGACGGACAGGGCATGGCGCCAACCGGCCGTAAACCGGCATTATCGCACCCTGAACGCAGCACGCAAGACACCTCGCGCCAAGTGCCATCGCCAGCGATAGCGGATTCACCCACGATAACGCAACGTAACCGCCTCCTGACCCTCCACCTCGCGTAGGGCGATGAGCAGATCGTCGCTGGGCGCCACCCGCCAGGGGTCGCCCAGTTCCAGCACGCCGCTGGCCTGGGGGTTACGGTAGCGCACGCGCACCGGCAGGCCCTTGGGATCGCGCCACCGCGTCAGGTTATCGTGCAGATGTCGCGCGAAACGTCCATTGAGACGCGCGCCGTCCACGGAGAGTTCCACGGCCTCGCCATAGCGCGTGCGCGCATCGATCATCGGCGTCACTTCCTTGCCACGCAGGCGCAGGCCGCCCGAATAATCATCGGTGCTCACTTCGCCTTCGATGATCAGGACGTCGTCGGCACCGAGCTTGCCACGCATCTGCTCGTACATCTCACCGAACAGCGAGGCTTCGATGCGCCCGGTACGGTCGTCCAGGGTAATGAACGCCATGGTGTCGCCACGCTTGGACTTCATGGTGCGCATGGCCACCACCAGCCCCGCGACACGCTGCGACTCACCGCGCTGAGGTTTGAGGTCGACGATGCGCGTCGATACGAAGCGCTTGAGCTCGCTTTCGTATTCGTCGATGGGATGGCCGGTCAGGTAGAGACCCAGGGTGTCTTTTTCGCCGGCCAGGCGCTCCTTGTCGGTCCATTCCCGGGCATGGTGATAGTCGGCGTAGACATCGCCGCTTTCCGGTTCGACGAAGGCATCGCCGAACATGTCGATCATCCCCGCACTGGCATTGGCATTGCTCTGCGACGCCGCCTTGAGCGCGGCATCCAGCGACGCCATCAACACCGCTCGGGTCGGCCCCAGGTTGTCCAGCGCGCCGGAGCGGATCAATGCCTCCAGCGTACGCTTGTTGAGACGCTTGGCATCGACGCGGCGACAGAAATCGAACAGGTCGTCAAAGGCACCCTCGGCCTCGCGCGCCTCGACGATCGCGCCGATGGGTCCTTCACCAACGCCGCGAATCGCGCCCAGGCCATAGACGACCCGGTTTTGCTCGTCGACGGTGAACTTGTAGCTGCCGATGTTGACGTCCGGCGGCGTGACCGTCAGCCCCTGCTTGCGGCATTCCTCGATCAGCGGCACGACCTTATCGAGGTTATCCATTTCGGTGGACAACACCGCCGCCATGAAGGGCGCGGGATAATGCGCCTTGAGCCACGCCGTCTGGTACGAGACCAGTCCGTAGGCTGCCGAGTGTGACTTGTTGAACCCGTAACCGGCGAATTTTTCCACCAGGTCGAAGAGGTTGCCGGCCAGATCCTTGTCGATACCGTTGGCGGCGCACCCTTCCATGAAGCCGGCGCGCTGCTTGGCCATTTCCTCAGGCTTCTTCTTGCCCATGGCACGCCGCAGCATATCCGCCTGGCCCAGGCTGTAACCCGCTATCACCTGAGCGATCTGCATCACCTGCTCTTGATAGAGGATGATGCCGTAGGTGGGGCCGAGCACCGGCTTGAGCAGCTCGTGCTGGTACTCCGGATGCGGGTAGGCGACCTCGGCACGGCCATGCTTGCGGTTGATGAAGTCATCGACCATGCCGGATTGCAGCGGCCCGGGGCGGAACAACGCCACCAAGGCAATCATGTCCTCCAGCGAGTCGGGCTGCAGGCGCTTGATCAGCTCCTTCATGCCGCGCGATTCGAGCTGGAAGACCGCCGTGGTCTCGGCCTTCTTGAGCATATCGAAGGTGGGCACGTCATCCAGCGGGATCGAGGCGATATCCAACGGCCCCTGCCCTTCGCGGGCGCGCACCGTATCGACCATCTCCAACGCCCAGTCGATGATCGTCAGCGTGCGCAACCCCAGAAAGTCGAACTTGACCAGCCCGGCTTCCTCGATGTCGTTCTTGTCGTACTGCACCACGAGCCCGCTGCCGTCCTCTTCACACAGCAGTGGCGAGAAATCGGTCAGCTTGGTGGGCGCAATCACCACCCCGCCGGCGTGCTTGCCGGTGCCGCGCGTGATGCCCTCGAGCTTGAGCGCCATGTCCCAGATTTCCTGGGATTCCTCGTCGTTGTCCAGGTACTCCTTGAGCGCCGGTTCCTGCTCGATGGCCTTGGACAAGGTCATGCCGACCTCGAAGGGGATCAGCTTGGACAGTTTGTCGCCCATCGAATACGGCTTGCCCTGGGCGCGGGCCACGTCGCGGACCACGGCCTTGGCGGCCATGGTACCGAAGGTCACGATCTGCGAGACGGCATCACGCCCGTAACGACTGGCCACGTATTCGATGACCCGGTCGCGCTTTTCCATGCAGAAGTCGACATCGAAGTCGGGCATCGACACGCGCTCGGGGTTGAGGAAGCGCTCGAACAGCAGGTCGTACTCGAGCGGGTCGAGGTCGGTGATCTTGAGCGCATAGGCAACCAGCGAGCCGGCCCCGGAACCACGCCCCGGCCCCACCGGGATATCGTTGTCCTTGGCCCACTGGATGAAGTCCATGACGATCAGGAAGTACCCGGGGAAGCCCATCTCGAGGATGATATTGAGCTCGAAGTCGAGCCGCTCACGATAGGCCCCCTCATGCTCGGCGAGATCGCGCCCGGGGTAGATCGGCATCTCGCCGGTAAAGAGCTTCTCGAGCCGTTCGGTGAGGCCGTCATGGGAGATCTTGCGGAAGAAGCTCTCCATGCTCATGCCCTCCGGCACCGGGTACTCGGGCAGGAAGATTTCACCCAGCGGCACGTCGACGTTACAGCGCGCGGCAATCATCACGCTGTTTTCCAGCGCCTCGGGAAGATCGGCGAACAGCTCGGCCATTTCCTGCGGGCTCTTCAGGTACTGCTCTTCGCTGTAGCGGCGCTCGCGCCTGGGATCGTCGAGCGCCTTGCCCTCGCCGATCGCCACCCGCGTCTCGTGGGCCCAGTAGTCCTCACGGGTCAGGAAGCGCACGTCGTTGGTCGCCACCACCGGCGTCTCGGTCTCGGCCGCCAGGGCCACCGACAGATGCAGGCACTCCTCGTCGTGCTCGCGGCCGGTACGCTGGACCTCCAGATAGAACCGCCCCGGAAAGGCAGCGTTCCAGGCATCGCACAACTCGCGCGCCGCCTGGCCGTGCTCGGTCAGCAGGTAACGTCCGATCTCTCCCTCGCGAGCCCCGGAGAGCGCGATCAGTCCCGCACTGCGCTCGAAAATCCATTCCTTCTTGAGGATTCCCTGGCCACGCTGCTGCCCCTCGCTCCAGCCCCGCGAGATCAGTTCGGTGAGATGGCGATAACCGTCGTTATCCATCGCCAGCAGCGTAACGCGGTAAGGGTGCGCCTCGTCATGTGGGTTTTCCATCCACAGGTCGGCGCCGATGATCGGCTTGAGCCCTGCGCCCTGTGTGCCCTTGTAGGCCTTGACCAAACCGAACAGATTGGAATCGTCGGTCACGGCCACGGCAGGCATGCCGCCCTCGGCCGTCGCTTCGATCAGTGGCTTCAAGCGCACTAGACCATCGACTAGGGAATATTCACTATGCACGCGCAGATGAACGAAAGGCGTAGTCATGACGAGCTCTTGAGACGACTCGGACGATGCCGCACGGGCGACACCTTCCTGAATGAATTGGGTAACGACGTAATCTGGCGCTACACCAGCGGCAACTGCTTGACCGGCGCAAACGAGCGGCGATGCTCTTCGAGCGGCCCCAGGCGCTCGAGCGCCTCGCGATGCTCACGGGTAGGATAGCCCTTGTGGCGGGCAAACCCATACTCGGGATGGCGTTCGTGCAGGGCGAGCATCTGGGCATCGCGCGTCACCTTGGCCAGAATCGAGGCGGCGCCGATGGCGGCATGGCGCTGGTCGCCCTTGACCACACATTGCCCTGGCAAATGGTGCCCCGGCATCCGATTGCCGTCCACCAGCAGATATTCTGCCGTCACCGGCAGCGCGTCGATGGCCCGGCGCATGGCCAAATGCGTCGCGTGGTAGATATTGAGAGTATCGATCTCGGCGGACGACGCTTCGCCTACCGCGAAGGCCATCGCGTGTTGGTGAATGGCTTCGGCCAAGACTAGACGGCGTTTTTCGCTGAGGGTCTTGGAATCGGCCAGCCCTTCGATGGGACGCGCCGGATCGAGAATCACCGCCGCTGCCACCACGCTACCTACCAGTGGGCCGCGCCCCACTTCATCGACGCCCGCGAGACATGTGCCCTGATAATCGATCACCAGCGGCGGCAGCCCCGTCATGTGTGCTCCTCCTGTGATGGTAAACGGCCGTGTGTGATCAGGCTCTCGATGGCCTCGGCGGCCCGTTCGCTGGCGCCGCGTTGGAGTGTGGCGTGCAAGTCGGCAAAACGCGTCTCCATCGCCTGGCGCTTGGCGTCGTCGCCGAGCCACTCGAGCAGCGCCGCACCGATCGCCTCATGGCTGGCAGCGTCCTGCACAAGCTCGGGCACCAGCGTCTCCTGGGCAATAAGATTGGGCAGCGAGATCCAGTCGGTCTTGACCATCCGTTTGGCCAGCCAGTGCGTGGCAGGCGCCATCTTGTAAGCCACCACCATGGGACGATGACAGAGCATGGCCTCGAGCGCGGCGGTGCCAGACGCGAGCAGCACCGCATCGGCAGCAGTCATCGCCTGACGTGATTCGCCGTCGCACAGGACGACGATATCGCGCACCGGGTGTTCGGCCAGCAGCGCCTCGAGTTCTTCGCGACGCGCCGGGGACGCTGCCGGTACGATCACCTGCAAGGCGGGGATGCGCTCCCGCAGCCAGGCGACGCTATCCAGAAACGTCGGCCCCAAAAAGCGGATCTCGTTGCCGCGTGAACCCGGTAATACAGCCAGAAGCGGTGCCGTGGACGACACCCCCAGTGCCGCGCGGGCCGCCTGGCGATCGTTATCCAGCGGTAGTTCATCGGCCAGCGGATGCCCGACGAAGGCCACCGGCACGTCATGACGCGCGTAGAAGGCCGCCTCGAAGGGCAGGAAGGTGAGCATGGCATCGACCGACTGGGCGATGGACTTCACCCGGCCCTGGCGCCACGCCCAGACAGAGGGGCTGACGTAATGCGCGGTGGGGATGCCGGTGTCACGCAATTGACGTTCGAGCCCCAGGTTGAAGTCGGGCGCATCGATGCCGATCATCGCGTCCGGCTCCCAGGCCAGGGCGTCACGCCGCAAATGACGCCGGACCTTGATCAGCCCCGGCAGGTGCTTGAGCACCTCGACCAGCCCCATGACCGAGAGCGTCTCCAGCGGATACAGCGAATGCAAGCCTTCGGCGAGCATGCGTGGGCCGCCGATACCGCGAAACTCGGCGTCGGGACGGCGACGCTTCAGCGCCTGCATCAGACCGGCGCCGAGGATATCGCCCGACAGCTCTCCCGCGACCAGGTAGATACGCATGACGTGCCTCGTTCAGCGCGTGATGCCGCGCTGGGAATCCTTAAGCGACGCCAGGAACGTCGCGACTTCGGGACTGTCGAAATCGTTCTCGAGACGTTCCAGCGCTTGCTCCATGGTCAGGCCCTGGCGGTAGACGGCGCGATAGGCATCGCCCAACGCGCGCAGAGCCTCGCGCGAGAAACCACGACGCTTGAGTCCCACCAGGTTGAGCCCATGGGCCTGCGCCGGGTTGCCATTGACGATAACGTAGGCCGGGACGTCCTTGGTGATGATCGACCCGCCGCCACACATGGCATGGGTGCCGATATGGCAGAACTGATGGATCGCCGAGAGTCCACCTAGGATGGCATGATCACCGATAGTGACATGCCCGGCCAAGGTCGCCTGATTGGCGAGAATGCAATCATCACCGATCACGCAGTCATGGCCGACGTGCGCATAAGCCATGAAGAGGTTGCGCGAGCCGATGATGGTCGCTTCCTTGTCCTGTATCGTGCCGCGGTGCAGGGTCACGCCTTCGCGCACGACATTATCATCGCCCATTTCCAGACGAGTGGGTTCTCCAGCGTACTTCTTATCCTGGCAATCCTCGCCCACGGAGGCGAACTGAAAGATCCGATTGCGCTTCCCCAGGCGCGTGGGTCCCTTGAGCACCACGTGCGGACCGATCACCGTACCTTCCCCGATTTCCACTTCGGGACCAATCACGCAGAACGGGCCGATGTCGACGTCATCAGACACACGCGCACTGGGGTCGACGATGGCGGTGGAATGAATCAAGCGACTTTCCTCTCGGCACAGATGATCTCAGCTTCGCAGGCTAGCTCGCCGTCGACCGTAGCACGACAGGCGAATTTCCAGATCCCGCGTTTGCCCCTGATGACATTGGCTTCCAGACGCAGTTGGTCGCCCGGCATCACCGGACGCTTGAAGCGTACGTTATCGCTTCCTACTAGATAATAGACATAGCCGTCGGCAGGCATCTTGTTAACGGTCTTGAAACCCAGAATACCGCATGACTGTGCCATCGCCTCGATAATCAGCACGCCAGGCATGATCGGGTGATGCGGAAAATGCCCATTGAAAAACGGCTCGTTGATGCTGACATTCTTGTAGGCGATGATCGATTCGCCAACCGTGATCTCCGTGACGCGATCCACCAGCAGAAACGGATAACGATGCGGCAGATACTCACGGATCTCGTTGATGTCCATTACCATCGATACAACCTCTGAAATAACGAAGTGCCTGCCGTGAAGGCAGGCACACAAGGGCGGAGTACTCCGCCTACCTGGATGGGGCGAGGATTATACAGACCCGGCCCCTCGCTGGCAGCCTTCAGCCTTTACCAGCATCCGAGGCATCCCGCTCCAGGCGCGTCAGACGCTTGGCGAGATCGTCGAGTTGCTTGAAGCGCACCGCGCTCTTGCGCCACAAAGCATTGGGCATGGCGCCCGTTCCCGAGGAATAAACGCCGGGCTCATGAATGGAGTTAGTGACAAGACTCATACCGGTGACCTGAACGCCATCACAAATCGTCAGGTGTCCCGAGAGACCCACGCCACCGCCCAGCATGCAGTGACGCCCCACGCGAGTCGACCCAGCGATTCCCACGCATCCCGCCAGGGCGCTATGATCACCGATCTGCACGTTATGCGCGATCTGCACCTGACTGTCGATCTTGACATCGTTGCCGATCAAGGTATCGCCCAGCGCACCGCGGTCAATGCTCGAGCAACTGCCGATTTCGACGTCGTCGCCCACGATGACGCCGCCGAGCTGAGCGATCTTGTGCCAGCCGTGGCCATCGTGGGCGAAACCGAAACCATCGGCCCCGATCACGCAGCCGCTGTGCAGGATAGCCCGCCGCCCGACGCTCACACCGTGATAGAGAGTGACATTGGCATGTAACCGGGTATCGGCGCCGACCTCGCTATCCGCCCCGACGATACAGCCGGCACCGATCACGCAACCGTCGCCGATGACGGCACCGGATTCGATCACGCACTGGGGGCCAACCGATACACGGGCACCGAGCTGCGCGCTCTCGGCGACCACCGCACTGGGATGCACGCCTTCCATCGCTTGCCCAGCCAACGGGTCGAACAAGCGTGACAGTTCAGCGTAACCAAGATAGGGATTATCGAGCTCGAGGCGCGCGCAAGGCGCCTCGGCACCATGCGCGGGGTGCACCAGCACGGCAGCCGCATGCGTCTCAGGCAAGTGTTTGAGATAGGTCTTGTTGGCCAGGAACGTAATATCATTCGGTCCCGCATCAAGCAACGTAGCTAGGCCGGTGACACGGTGGTCGCTGTCGCCGACCAAGCGGGCCTTGATACGTTCGGCCAGTTCGCCGAGCGTGAAGGCGCAAGGGATAAGGGTCTTCATGTGCGCTTGGAGCCGCTAGCCATGGGGCGCCATCGGCGCCCATGGGCTCAGTTGAGCGAGTTAAAGATGCGGGTGACTTCTTTGGTGACGTCCAGGCCCTCCTTGGAGTACACCACGGCATCGCGATCCACCACGAGGTCCAGGTCATGCTGCTCGACGACCTGCTCGATGGCGCGGTCAAGCTTGGGCTTGGCCGACTTCATGAACGCCTGTTCCTTTTGCTGCTGTGTGCGCTGAATCTGCTGGCGCAGCTGCTGGAACTCAGCGCCTTTCTTGCGCAATTCCTGCTGTGTGCTGGTGCGTTCGGATTCGGACATCACCGCACCATCTTGCTGGAGCTTCTGCTGCAGTTGCTGGAGTTCCTGACTCAGTGACTGCGCGCGCTGCTGCTGGGAACTAATCTGATTCTTGAGTTCGTTCATCGAGCGCTGAGCGGCGTCCGAATTCAGCAGCGCCTGACGCCAGTCAAGCACGCCTACCTCGGTCGCCATGGCCGGCATGGACAACACACTCATCACCCCAAGACATAGGGCACCCGTCAATTTGCGCATCACACCCCTCCTTGATTCGTTATGGTTACTCGGCGCGGCGGTCTCGCCACCGCACTTAGTACATGCCGCTACGTCAGCCCACTTTAGAAAGTCTGACCCAGCGAGAATTGAAAGACCTGCGTATCGTCGCCTTCTTCGTCGCTCAACGGCTTGGCGACACTGAAGGTCAACGGCCCCACCGGGGTCAGCCAAGATAAGCCCAGCCCGACGCTGTAGCGCAAGCTACCCATGTCAACGCCACTGCTGCAGCTAGAACTATAATCATCCGGCACATCGTAGCAGTCGGTCAGATAGGTGTTGCCGGCATCGAAGAAGACACTGGTCTGCAACGAGCGACGATCCTCGACCCAGGGGAACGGATAGATCAACTCGGCCGAGCCCTCGACGAGCACGTTACCGCCCAGAGTATCGTCGTCGCCACCGTTACGCGGCGTGGTATTCGGCCCCAGCGTGTTGCTGGAAAAGCCGCGCACCGAGCCCAGCCCCCCGGCGTAGAAGTTCTCGTAAAACGGATAGGCATCGTTGCCGACGGTGTTCGCGTAACCGATATTGGTACTGAACTTGAGCGACCAGCCGGGACGAAACTCAAACAGCTTCTTGCCTTCGTAGCGGGTCTTGTAATACTGCGTATCGCTCCCCGGCATTGCAGCCTCCAGCGACAGTTGCTGATAGCTGCCGTCGGTGGGCATGATGCCGCGATTGAGGTTATTGCGCGTCCAGCGGGCGGTGAGCTTGTAGTTCAGGAAGTCTTCGCCCTCGTCTCGCGTGTACTGAATGATTTCGGCTGGCGTATCGCGGTAGGTGTCGAGCGACAGATCCTCGACACCGACACCGAAGTTGAGACGCGACAGCTCGTTGATCGGATACCCGAAGTTGATGCTGCCGCCGAGCTTGTCGGAAGAATACGTCGACACATCGTCGAAATCTTCGTAATTGGTTTCGCGGTAATACACATTATAGCCACGCGAAATGCCATCCAGCGTCCAGTAGGGGTCAGTGTATCCGAAGTTGAGATTGGTGAAGTAATCACCCTTTTGCGCGTTGATGTTGACGCGGTTACCGGTCCCCAGGAAGTTGCTCTGAGACAACGACGCCCCATAGATGACCCCGGCGCTCTGCGAATACCCCAGACTCGCCGAGACCGAGCCAGAGGGCTGCTCTTCGACGGTATAGGTGACATCGAGCTGATCGGGTTGATCGGCGACAGGCCGCGTTTCGACGTCGACCGTGCGGAAGAACCCGAGGCGCTGCAGGCGCTCACGCGACTGGCTGATCTGGTCAGTAGACGCTGGCGCGCCCTCCATCTGCACTATCTCACGGCGGAGCACTTCATCTTGGGTCGTGGTATTGCCTTCGAAGTTGATCCGCCGCACATAGGCACGCTGCCCCGGCTTCACCTGGAAGGTCACATCAACGGTATCACCGCCAGCGTCGACCTCGGGGACGCTATTGACCTCGGCGAAGGCGAACCCTTCGGCCCCGAGACGCTTGCGCAAGGCCTCGGCGGATGCGGTCATCGCGCTTTGCGAGTAATACTCGCCGGGTTTGGCGGTCACCAGCTCACGCGCCTCGCTCTCGGCGATCTTCAAGTCGCCGGCGAAGCGGATCTCATCAAGCCTGTAGCGCTTGCCCTCATCGACGTTGATGGTGATGAAAATATCGGACTTATCGGGGCTGATCGATACCTGCGACGAGGTGATTTTGAAGTTCACATAGCCGCGATCCAGATAGAATGAGCGCAGCGTTTCCAGGTCGCCAGAAAGCTTGTCACGCGAGTATTCATCGTCGGAAAACCAGCCAAAGAACCAGCCCGGCTTGTCTTCCAACGCGAACAGTTCGCGCAAGGTTTCGTCATCGAAATCCTGATTACCAACGACGTTGATCTGGTGAATTTTGGCAACGGCCCCTTCATTGATCTCGATATGAACCTTTACGCGATTGTTGTCGAGCTTCTCGATACGTGTATCGATGCTCGCACTATAACGCCCCTGAGATTGGTAGAGTCGCTCCAGTTGACGCTGCACTTCATCGAGTGTCGAACGCTGCAGCACCTGACCTTCATCGAGACCGGCGTCGGTCATACCTTTGCGCAGGTCCTCATCGGATACCTGGGAGTTGCCCTCGAGCTCGATGGAGGCAATCGTGGGGCGTTCGTCCACATTGACGATCAAAACATCACCGTCGCGTAAAAGCTCGATATCGTCGAACAGGCCGGTGTCGAAAAGCTGCTGCGACGCTTCAGCCAGTTCGCGGTCATCGACCGTCTCGTGGGCACTCACCGGAAAGGCATTGAATACCGATGCCGGCGAAACGCGCTGCAGCCCCTCCACGCGAATGTCTGAAATCTCGAAGGGGGCCGCCAGTGCTGCGGGAGCTGTGGTCATCAGCAGGGCCGCCAATCCGATGGTCTTGATCTTCATGCAGTCGATTCGCTTCTCTCGAGTCCGCCCGCTCATGGAACAGGCACCTTATACATTTCCCTGGGCGACTGGCAAGGTCGTACCCCGCTTCGCAGTAACACCCGGGTCGCTCATCCTTACGGCCGCCGGCCGCACCTAAAGGCGCATCAAATCGAAATACAACGCCATCAACATCAACGAGCCGACCAGGGCGACGCCGATGCGCAACCCGAAGGCTTGCACCGCCTCTGGCACCGGCCTTCCCCGAACCGCCTCGATCAAGTAGTAAACCAGATGACCGCCGTCGAGAACGGGAATCGGCAAGAGGTTGAGTACCCCCAGACTGATCGACAAATAGGCCAGGAAGCTGATGAAACTTTCCACGCCCTCGCGCGCAGAATCACCCGCAATACGCGCGATCGTCACCGGCCCCGATAGATTGGAAGGCGAGATCAGTCCCACCAACATCTTGCGGATCGAATCCAGCGTGAGCAAGCTCATCTCACCCGTCTTGCTGATCGCCTCACCGACAGCGGCCAGTGGGCCGAAACGAATCTCGCGGCGATAACGCTCGGGCCATTCGGTGGCTTGCACTCCCGCACCGATATACCCCATCGCCGAACCATCCTCTCGCTCGCGCGAAGCCGGCGTCAGTGTCACGTCACGACGCTCGCCATCACGCTCTACTCGCAACGCAAGCGTCTTGCCGGGGTTGTCACGGACTCGTTCGACGAAATCCATCCAGTCCTCGACAGCGACACCATCGACGCTGACGATGCGGTCTCCACTCTGCAGCCCGGCCTGCTGGGCACGGCCATCATCCAGCACCTCCCCCAGCACGGCGGGCAGCTCCGGGCGCCATGGCGTCACGCCCAATGAGGCTAGCGGCCGTGGTGGGCTCTGACCCACCAGCCAACCGCCGACCGGGACCTGATGCTGCTGCGGCGTGGCGCCCTCGGACGTTCGCGTAGTCATCTCGAGCGCGCCATTGGCGCCAATGGCCGCTATTAATTCGAGATTGACGTCGCCCCAGGAAGGCGTGCGCTCACCCTCGACGGACACGATTTCCTGACCGGTCTGCAAGCCGCCACGAGCGGCCGGTGAGTCCGCGGCGATATCGCCGATCACCGGCGCCACCGTGGTCGTGCCATAGACGAACAGCGCCCAGTAGGCGACGAAGGCGAGCAAAAAGTTTGCCAACGGTCCAGCCGATACGATGGCGATGCGCGCCCAGACACTCTTGCGATTGAATGCCTGCGCCTGCTCCTCCGGTGCCACCGGGCCCTCACGCTCGTCGAGCATCTTGACGTAGCCACCCAGCGGAATCGCGGCCACGGCGAACTCTGTGCCATGGCGATCGACACGTGACCACAGCGGCTTGCCAAAGCCCACCGAGAAGCGCAGCACCTTGACGCCACAACGCCGTGCGACCCAGAAATGGCCGTACTCGTGGAAGGTGATCAACACCCCCAGCACCACGATGACCGCCAGCAGATTCTCAATCATGCCCATGGAGTCGCCCTCTTACTTGCGGCTTGCCGAACCTGTGCATCATGACGTGAACCGCGTCAATTGCCGTTCGGCCTCGCGCCGCGCCGTCTCGTCCGCAGCCAGCACCGCGCTCAACTCATGCGCCGAATGTACCTCACAGGCCTCACAGACCGCTGCCACGAGACGCGGAATTCCTTCAAATTCCAACCGTGCGTCAAGAAACGCCTCCACCGCCACTTCATTGGCGGCATTCAGCGTGGCCGGGGCGGTACCGCCCGCCGCCATCGCCTCACGGGCGAGACGCAGGCAGGGGAAGCGTGCTTCATCGGGCGCCTCGAAATCGAGCCGCGCCACCTGAAACAGGTCCAGAGGCGCCACACCGGCGTCGATGCGCTCGGGCCAGGCCAGCCCATAGGCAATCGGTGTACGCATATCGGGATTGCCCAACTGCGCGATCACCGAACCGTCACTATAGGCAGCCATGGAGTGAACAACGCTTTGCGGATGCACGACGACCTGGATCTGCTCCGGCCGCGCATCGAACAGCCAGCATGCCTCGATCAGTTCGAGCCCCTTGTTCATCAAGGTGGCACTATCCACCGAGATCTTGCGCCCCATCGACCAGTTGGGATGTGCACACGCCTGCTCCGGGGTTACCGCCTTCAGTTGCGCTTGAGACCAATCGCGAAAGGGGCCACCAGACGCAGTCAACAGCAACTGTGTCACGCCATGCCATGCCAACCCGCCACGGTGCTCGGTGGGTAGACACTGATAAATGGCATTATGTTCAGAATCGATGGGCAACAATACCGCGCCATGACGTTCGACGGCCTCCATGAACAGCGAGCCGGACATCACCAGGGCCTCCTTGTTGGCGAGCAGGACGCGCTTTCCGGCACGTACCGCAGCCAACGTCGGCATCAAGCCGGCCGCCCCCATGATCGCGGCCATCACCACGTCGCTATCGGCGCTTCCGGCCACCTCCGACAATGCCGCCTCCCCGGCGCGCACCTGGGTATCGATGCCGGCCTCGGCGAGAGCCTCACGCAACCAGGCAGCATCGCGCTCCTCGCCAAGTACCGCGACATCGGGACGATGCGCCAGGCATTGATCGCGCAATACCTCGCGCGAACGGTAAGCGGTCAAGGCATGCAGCCGATAACGTTGGGGATGACGGGCAATGACATCGAGGGTGCTCTTGCCGATGGAGCCGGTGGCTCCGAGCACGGTCACACGCTGTATCCGAGCGCTATCGGCATATTCCATGCGTCACCTCAGCCCAACCAAGGGCGCAACAATACGAAAAGCGGAATCGCGGCGGTCAAGCTGTCGATGCGATCGAGCACACCACCGTGTCCGGGCAGCAAGTGGCTCGAGTCCTTCAAGCCGCGCTGGCGCTTGAGCATGCTTTCGAACAAATCGCCCAGCACCGATATCAGCACCACCGGCAGCGACAGGACCATCAGCCACAGCGCCTCACTGCCGGCCGCCCCCTGCCACTGCGCGAAGATCAGGGCCAGCGCCGCCACGGCCACCATGCCGCCATAGACGCCTTCCCAGGATTTCCCGGGGCTAACGTGTACGGCCAGTTTGCGGCGCCCGAACGCACGACCCGCGAAGTAGGCGCCGATATCCGCCACCCAGACCAGCAACAGCACGAACAGCAGCCACGCCGCACCGTCGCCGCGCAACTGCACGAAGCCGATCCAGCACGGTAACAACACCCACAAACCCATGCCCAGGCGCACCGTGCAGCTTTGCCATTGCTCATGACGCCGAGGGTAACGAACCACCCAATAAAGATTGGCCAGCCAGCCCAACATACCCAACCACAACGGCCAAGGTTGATGCACAGCGCCGCTCAGCCATAGAAGAAACATCGCCACGGCACAGGCGGCGACGAAGGCAAGACGCGGCAGTTGGCGCTCGAAACCCGCTAGGTTGGCCCATTCCCAGGCACCGATCAGCACGATCGCACCCGTAAACAAGGCGAAAGGAAGCCCGGAAAGCCCGAACAAACCGAGCAGTGCCAATGGCGCCAGAACCAACGCAGTCAGAATACGTTGCCTAAGCACCATGCGCCTCGACTTGTTCCGGAGACATGCCGAAACGGCGCTTGCGCTCTTTGTAGGCGCTCAGTGCGGCATCGAATGCCTCGGCACCGAAATCCGGCCACAGCTCGGGAGTGAAATAGAATTCCGCGTAGGCCAGTTGCCACAACAAAAAGTTAGAAACCCGTTGCTCGCCGCTGGTGCGGATGCACAGGTCGACGGGTGCTTCATCGGCCAGGCTGATTTCAGCTCCCAGCGTTTCCTCGTCGATAGCATCGGGGGCCAACTCCCCCACCGAGACCTGCTCCGCCAACCGTCGCGCGGCACGAGTAATGTCCCAGCGACCGCCATAATTGGCCGCGATCACCAGGTGTAGGCCCTGATTGTCACGGGTCAGGGTCTCGGCACGCTCGATATATTGCTGGATGGACGCAGAGAATTCCTCGCGCCGGCCGATCACCGACAGGCGAATGCCGTGGCCGTGAAGCTTTTTTACCTCGCGCTTGAGTGCGATCAGAAACAGTTCCATCAGCGCGTTGACCTCGGAAGCGGGGCGTTTCCAGTTCTCGCTGGAGAAGGCAAACAAGGTCAGTGTATCGATGCCACGCTCGGCGGCCCGACGGATCACTGCACGCACCGACTCGACACCCGCGCGATGTCCGCGGATGCCGGACAGCCCACGCGCACGCGCCCAGCGATTGTTACCGTCCATGATGACCGCCACGTGGCGTGGCAGCTCGCCCGCACGGGGTGGAGAAAACGGCTGTGAGGTCATGGGATCCCGTATCATGGAGATCGACGGAACGCATCCCGCCGGTCACCTCTCAGACCTGCAGCAGGTCATGTTCCTTGGTTTCCAGAAGCTTATCGATCTCGGCGACATACTTGTCGGTCAGCTTCTGGATCTCATCGATGGCCTGATGTTCATCGTCCTCGGTGATCTCTTTCTCCTTGAGGAGCGCCTTGAGATCACCGTTAGCATCGCGCCGCACATTGCGAATCGCGACACGCGTGTTTTCCGCCTCACCACGCGCTTGCTTGATGTAATTGCGCCGCGTTTCCTCGGTCAGCGGCGGCAGGGGGACGCGGATCACATTGCCGGCTGCCGCCGGGTTGAGCCCCAGGTCAGAGGTCATGATGGCCTTCTCGACCTTGGGCACCATGCTCTTTTCCCAAGGCACTACCGCCAGAGTCCGGGCGTCTTCCACATTGACGCTGGCTACCTGATTGAGCGGCATGTCGGCACCATAATAGTCCACGTGAACCGCATCCAGCAGGCTAGGGTGAGCGCGCCCGGTACGGATCTTGTGGAAATTGGCGTTCAACGACTCGACGCTTTTCTTCATGCGCGCGTCGGCGTCTTTCTTAATGTCTTTGATCACGGTTTCAGCCTCTATCTACCAACGTTCCTTCCTTGCCCCCTACCACGAGATTGAGCAAGGCACCCGGCTTAGTCATATCGAACACGCGCACCGGCATGTCATGGTCCCGCACCAAACAGATGGCGGTCAAATCCATCACGCCGAGCTTCTGATCGAGCACTTCATCATAGGTTAGGCGCTCATACTTGGTGGCATCGCTGTGCTTGACCGGATCCTTGTTGTAAACACCATCCACCTTGGTGGCCTTGAGCACCACATTGGCATCGATCTCGATGCCACGCAGGCAGGCCGCCGAGTCGGTGGTGAAGAACGGATTGCCGGTTCCGGCGGAGAAGATCACCACGTCGCCCGAGGTCAGGTAACGAATGGCGGTACGCCGATCATAATGTTCGACGACACCGCTCATGGGAATCGCCGACATGACCCGCGAGCGGATATTGGAACGTTCCAGGGCATCACGCATTGCCAAAGCGTTCATGACAGTCGCCAGCATACCCATGTGATCGCCGGTGACACGCTCCATGCCCGCCGCGTGTAGCGCCGCCCCACGAAACAAATTACCGCCGCCAACCACGATCCCCACCTGGACACCGATCCCGACCAGTTGGCCGATTTCCAGCGCCATGCGATCGAGCACCTTGGGGTCGATCCCGAAATCATGCTCGCCCGTCAGGGCTTCGCCGGACAGTTTCAACAGAATGCGCTTGTACTTCGACTTCTCGTTACGCTCCTGGGAAGTGGCGTTACGATCGGTGGGAACAGACATTCGGACTCTCCTCGTCTCAGCGGACTGTATCGGCGGTGGGAACGACTCGGCCGAGCGACGGCCGGATACGCGATGGCGTGCGCATCCGCGCACGCCATCGACAGCACAGGCACATGGCAGCTTAGCTGCGACGCGCCTGTTCCATGACTTCCTGAGCGAAGTCGACTTCTTCCTTCTCGATGCCTTCGCCCACTTCGAAACGAGTGAAGCTGACCATTTCACCACCGGCGGCCTTCACGTATTCGGCCACGGTCTGGTTAGGGTCCTTGACGAAAGGCTGCTGGGTCAGGCTATTCTCGGCCAGGTACTTCTTCAGGCGACCCTGGACCATCTTCTCGGCGATTTCCGCCGGCTTGCCGGCCATGTCCGGCTGCGCCAGGATGATCGCCTTTTCGCTGTCCAACTCCGCCTGGGGCATGTCTTCCGGGTGCGACACGCTCGGGTTGATCGCCGCGACGTGCATGGCAATGTCCTTGGCCACGTCGGCGTTGCCACCGCTGAGAACGGTCAGCACGCCGATACGGCTACCGTGCACATAGGCACCCACGACGCCGCCTGCCGGGGCATCGACGACCACCGCGCGACGCACGCTGATGTTTTCGCCGATCTTCTGCACCAGCTGCTCGCGCGCTGTTTCCAGCTCCCCCTCCATCAGGCTTTCCACGTCATCGCTCTTGGTCTCGAAGACCCGGGAGATGACCTGGTCGGCGAAGGCGATGAAGTTGTCATCGCGGGCCACGAAATCAGTCTCGGAGTTGACCTCGAGCATGACACCGTAAGAGCCATCGTCGGCGACACGCGTCACCACGGCCCCTTCGGCGGCCGTACGATCGGCTTTCTTGGCCGCTTTCAGGCCGGAGTTCTTGCGCAGGTTTTCGATGGCGGTTTCGATGTCACCGTCAGCTTCGGTAAGCGCTTTCTTGCACTCCATCATGCCAAGGCCAGTGCGCTCGCGCAGTTCCTTGACCAAAGATGCGCTGATAGCTGCCATGGTAAATACCTCTGAATGTGGTTCGACGTCTGGTGGAAACGCTGCCTCGTCGCCGGCACGGCTTGAGCGTGGCTTGGCGTGACCTGCACGCACGACACTCGACCAGCATTTCCTTTGAATGAAGAATGTCTTCAGGGTTCACCGTCCGTGCATCCGGACGGTGAAAAGGGGGCTCATAGCCCCCTTTATGTCCGCGCCGACCCGCGACCACGGGCTGCTTGGTTTTCGTCGCTCGCTTGCGAGCGTCAGCACGGACACGCCACCATCACTCGGCGGCGGCTTCGTTTGCTTCGCTTGCCTCGTCGGTCACTTCGACGAACTCGCTAGCGCTGTTGCCCTTGGCCTGCACGCAGGCGTCGGCAACGGCCTGAGTATAGATCTGGAGAGCGCGAATGGAGTCGTCGTTGCCCGGAATCACGTAGTCGACACCGTCCGGATTGGAGTTGGTATCGACGACACCGATGACCGGAATGCCCAACTTGTTGGCTTCGTTGATCGCGATGCGCTCATGATCGACATCGATCACGAACAGCGCGTCGGGGAGGCCGCCCATGTCCTTGATACCGCCGACGCTGCGCTCGAGCTTGTCTTGCTCGCGGGTCGCCATCAGGACTTCTTTCTTGGTCAGCTTCTCGAACGTGCCATCCTCGTGCATGGCTTCAAGTTCGCGCAGGCGCTTGATCGACACGCGAATGGTCTTGAAGTTCGTCAGCATGCCGCCCAACCAGCGATGGTTGACGAACGGCTGGCCGGCGCGGCGCGCCTCTTCCTTGACGATCTTGCTGGCGGCGCGCTTGGTGCCGACGAACAGGATCTTGTTGTTGGACGCTACCATCTTCTCGATCACGGCGAGCGCGTCGTTCAGCGCCGGCAGCGTGTGCTCGAGGTTGATGATGTGGATCTTGTTGCGTGCGCCGAAGATGTACTTGCTCATCTTCGGATTCCAGTAACGGGTCTGGTGACCGAAGTGAGCGCCTGCCTTGAGCAGGTCACGCATATTGACTTGTGCCATGGATGACTCCTGAATCGGGTTAGGCCTCCATACACCCCATGGATCCGACCACGACGGCATTGTTGCCGCCCCGGCACCCGGGACCATGTGACGGTGCATGTGTGTTTTCAAGGCGTTATCATTTCGCCCTCTTGCCTCACCGCGCCAATGCGTCGGCCAAGCCGAACGCGCTAGGCGGCGATTGCAGTAAGGCGCGCGGCTTTATACCATAGATCGATTCCAAGATGAAGTCGCTCCCGGTCGCCGCGCCTGGCTACTGAATGCTTGTGTCGCGTCTCGCCCCAGCCAAGCTGGGCGTCGAGACTATAGGCGAGGAGCCCTTCCAACGCCAGCCCCGAACCCTCCGAATTCGAGATCGCATGAACATTCCCATCAAAACCGCCGACGAAATCGAGAAAATGCGCGAAGCCGGCCGCCAGGCCGCTTCGGTACTGGAAATGATCACACCCCACGTGGTGGCCGGCGCCAGCACCGGCGAGATCGACCGACTGTGCCATGAATACATCGTGGACGAGTTGGGCTCCGCCCCTGCGCCGCTCAACTATCACGGTTTCCCCAACGCCACCTGCACCTCGATCAACCATGTCGTCTGCCACGGCATCCCCGATTTCGCCAAGAAACTCAAGAACGGCGACATCATGAATCTCGATATCACGGTGAAGACCGCCGATGGCTATCACGGCGATTCCAGCATGATGTTCGTGGTCGGCGATAGCATCCAGGGTGGGCGCCTGACCCGCATTACTCAGGAGTGTCTATACAAAAGCATCGCCCAAGTGCGACCCGGCGTTCACCTCTCCGAGCTGGCGCGTACGATCCAGCAGCATGCCGAGAGCAACGGCTACTCCGTGGTGCGCGATTTCTGCGGTCACGGCATCGGTGCCGGCTTCCATGAGGATCCGCAGTTCCTGCATTACGACGGTTATGAACCCAGCGCCGATATCGCGCTCGCCGAAGGCATGTGTTTCACCATCGAGCCCATGATCAACGTCGGCGACTATCGTACCAAGGTGCTGCGTGACGGCTGGACGGCGGTGACCAAGGACAAGAGCCTGTCGGCCCAGTGGGAACACACGCTGCTGGTCACTGCGAGCGGCGTCGAAGTACTCACCGCGCGCGGCGACGAGGACCTGAGCTTCCTCGAGGTATAATGACTCGAGGTATAAGCGTCACGACCACTACCCGCCCAATCGCTTGTCCGATGTACGTGCGAACAGGAGTGCCACGCGAATGCTGCTTCATCACTACCGCTTCGTGCCCGACGAGACGCTGTTCGATGCGTCCGCCTTCCGCGAAGCGCTAGCCGCCAGCCGCACGCCGATCGTCGTATTCAAGGAGGCGCTACGCGAGCTGCAGGCACGCCTGGACGCACGCTTTCACGCCGGCAGCGACATTCGCGACCTGGTCCATGGCCGTGCCTGGTGCCTGGACCAGCTACTGGCCATCGCCTGGGAGCGCTATGACTGGCCCGACGACGGCATCGCCCTGCTCGCCGTCGGCGGTTATGGCCGCGGCGAGCTGCACCCGCATTCCGACATCGACTTGTTGCTGCTGCTCGAACACGATGACGACACCCCTTACCGCGAAGGCCTGACCGGCTTCATCACCTTCCTCTGGGATATCGGCCTGGAAATCGGCCATAGCGTGCGCTCACTGGCCGATTGCGAGCGCGAAGCGAGCGCGGACCTCACGGTCATCACCAACCTGCTGGAATCGCGCACCCTCGCCGGCCCCGAGCACCTGCGCGAAACGATGCGCGGGCGCCTCTCCAACGAGGCGATGTGGCCGAGCGATGCCTTCTTCGAGGCCAAGTGGCAGGAGCAGATCGCCCGTCACTATCGCTACAACAACTCCGAGTACCACCTCGAGCCCAACATCAAAAGCTCGCCGGGCGGGCTACGCGACATTCAGATGATCGGCTGGGTGGCCAAGCGCCACTTCGGTGAGCTGCGCTACGAGGATGTCGTCGACCAGGGCTTCATGAACGACGCCGAGTTACGCATCCTTAGCCAAGGCCAGTCCTTCTTGTGGCAGGTGCGCTATGCGCTGCACATGCTCAACGGCCGCGCCGAGGACCGCTTGCTGTTCGACCATCAGCGCGCCATTGCCGAGCTGTTCGGTCATCGCGATACGCCGGAGCGTCTCGCCGTCGAGCAGTTCATGAAGCGCTACTATCGCCACGTCACCGCGCTGGCGGGGCTCAACGACATGCTGCTGCAGCATTTCGACGAGGTCATCCTGCGCGCCCACGAAACCCCGGACATAACGCCGCTCAACGCGCGCTTCGAAGTTCTTGGCGGCTATATCCAGGTGCGCCACGCCAACGTGTTTCGCCACCGCCCCGGCGCCCTGCTCGAGCTGTTCCTGTTGATGGCCCAGCATCCCGAGATCGAGGGCGTACGCGCCGAGACCATCCGCCTGATCCGCGATCATCGCCATCTGATCGACGAGAGCTTTCGCGATGACCTTCGCCATCAGAGCCTGTTCATGGAACTTCTGCGCAGCGGGGGCAACATTCCGCGTCAATTGCGGCGCATGAACCGTTACGGCATCCTCGGCAAGTATCTACCCGAGTTCGGTCAGGCCGTAGGACTGATGCAGCACGACCTGTTCCATCTCTATACCGTCGATGCCCACACATTGCGCCTTTTGAAGTTCGTGCAACGCTTCCGCGAGCCCGAAGGCCATGAGGACTTCCCCGTCGCCGCGACCCTGATACACCAGTTGCCCAAGCTCGAGCTACTGTGGATCGCCGGACTCTACCACGATATCGGCAAGGGCCGCGGTGGCGATCACTCCGAGCTCGGCGCCATCGATGCCACCGCCTTCTGCGAGCGCCACGGCCTCTCGCCACGCGATACCCGTCTGGTCGCCTGGCTGGTCGAACATCACTTGCTGATGTCCAAGACCGCTCAGAAGCGTGATATTTCCGACCCCGATGTCATCCACGAATTCGCGCTGGCGATGCGCGACGAGGTCCACCTCGACTATCTCTACGTACTCACCGTGGCCGACATCACCGCCACCAACCCCTCGTTGTGGAACGGCTGGCGCGCCGCGCTGTTGCGTCAACTGCATACCGAGACAAAGCGTGCCTTGCGGCGTGGCCTCGACCACGCCATCGACCGCGACGAATGGGCCCGCGAGTCGCGCGAAGAAGCCCGTGGCCTGCTCGGCACGATGGGCATCGATGCCACCAGCGCGGACGCCTTGTGGGCCTCGTTCGGCGACGATTATTTCCTCCAGTACGCGCCCAGCGAGATCATCTGGCAGACGCAGGGCATTCTCGAGCACCAACCCTCGGAGTTGCCGCTGATCCTCGCCAACGCGCCCACCGAAGACATGGCCGAGGGCGGCACCAAGGTGTTCATCCATACCCGCTCGGTCAACGACCTGTTCGCCGCCACTGCGGCCGCCATGGAGCAACTGGGACTGTCGATCCACGATGCACGCATCGCGACCTCCAGCAACGACTGGACACTCAACACCTTCATCGTGCTCGACGATGAAGGCGAACCGATTCGCGACCCGCAGCGCCTCGAGGAAATCCGCCACCATCTGGTGGAAGAACTCGACGACCCCGCCGACTACCCGCGCATCGTCACTCGCCATACGTCGCGCCAGCTCAAGCACTTCAAGGTCCCCACCCGGGTAACGATCGAGCAGGATGAAGCCAACGCCCGCACTATCGTCGAACTCATTGCCCCCGACCGCCCCGGCCTGCTGGCCCGCGTCGGGCGTATCTTCATGGAGCAGGACATCGCCCTCTCGGCGGCCAAGATCGCCACCCTGGGCGAGCGCGTCGAGGACGTCTTCTTCATCACCGACAAGGCCGGCGAACCACTCACCGACCCCGACCGTCAGGCGCAACTACGCGAGCGCCTCTGCGAGACGCTCGACGTCTGAATCAGCCTCATTTGAGGCCCTTGGCCGGCTTGCCTATAATCGGGCCTTCCCAATGGTGCTGCGCGCCTTCATGACAACGCCACGTCCGGCATGCCGGACCCGCTGCTGGATTGCCGATGAACCCTGATCTCGACGCCCTCAAGCCCTACCCCTTCGAGAGACTTGCCACCCTCAAGGCCGAGGTGGAATCGCCCGCGCTATCGCCCATCGCGCTATCCATCGGCGAGCCGCGTCATGCACCGCCGACGGCCGTGCTCGAGGCGCTACGTCGCTTCGAGGGCGAGGTCGCGCGCTATCCCGCCACGGCGGGGCTTCCCGAACTGCGCGACGCCATCGCCCGATGGGCGACGCAACGTTATGCGCTGACACCCGGCTCGCTCGACCCCGAGCGCCATGTGTTGCCGGTCAACGGCACCCGCGAGGCTATTTTCGCCTTCGTCCAGGCCGCACTGGACCGAACACGACCCGCCAAGGTAGCGATGCCCAATCCGTTCTATCAGATCTACGAAGGTGCGACCCTGCTGGCCGGCGGCGAGCCATTGTATCTGGATTGCGCACCCGAAAACGGCTGCCTGCCCGATCTCGATAACGTGCCCGCCGCCACCTGGCGCGACGTGCAACTGGTCTTCGTCTGTTCGCCGGGCAACCCCACCGGCGCCGTCACACCGCTGGCCGAGTATCAAAAGCTGATCGCCCTGGCCGACGAGCACGACTTCCTGATCGCCTCGGACGAATGCTATTCGGAGCTCTATCTCGACGAAACCGCACCGCCGCCGGGGCTGCTCGAGGCTTGCCGCTCGCTGGGACGCGACGACTACCGCCGCTGCCTGGTGTTTCATTCGCTTTCCAAACGCTCCAACCTGCCCGGGCTGCGTTCGGGCTTCGTCGCTGGGGATGCCGAGTTGATCGCACCCTTCAAGCGCTACCGCACCTATCACGGCTGCGCCATGCCGCTGACGACCCAGCACGCCTCCATCGTCGCCTGGAACGACGAAGCGCATGTGCGTGCCAACCGCGATGCCTATCGCGAGAAATTCAGCGCGGTGGGCGACATTCTGGCGCCGGTCATGGATTTCCCCACGCCGCGCGCCAGCTTCTATCTGTGGCCAGCGGTGCCCGGCGGCGACGATGAAGCCTTCGCTCGCGATCTATTCGCCGAGGAGCACGTCACCGTGCTGCCCGGGCGCTACATGTCGCGCGACGGCGCTCGGGGCAACCCCGGCGCGGGTCGCGTACGCCTGGCGCTGGTCGCCGAGCTCGACGCCACCGTGGAAGCCGCATGGCGCATCCGACGCTTCATCGAGCGCCACGCCTGATCCACCGCGCCACACCGCCACCCATTCATGAGGAGGCCTTCATGGTCACGCTCTACGGCATCAAGACCTGCGATACTTGCCGCAAGGCACGCCGCACACTCGACGACCTGGGCATCGCGTATCGTTATCATGACTTGCGCGAGGACGGCCTCGATGCCGCACGCCTGGATGCCTTCCTGGCACGCAGCGACTGGAGCACGCTACTCAACACGCGCAGCACTACCTGGCGCGGACTGGACGACGCCGACAAGCGTGATCTCGACGCCGATCGGGCCCGTGCGCTACTGCTGGCGCATCCGACGCTGCTCAAGCGTCCCGTGCTGGAAACGCCGGAACATTTCCTGGTGGGCTTCAAGACAGACGCCTATCGCGCCCTTCAGGCAGCCTAGGCGCCCACCGGCATCACACGTATCGCATCCCTTTTTACCTGACCCACGAGGACTTCCCCATGCTGAGCTTTGCTCTCGGAACCGGCCACCAGAACACCCAAGGCGAGTGGCTGGACGTCTACTACCCGACGCCGCTGCTCAACCCCGATGACACCCTGGTCGCGGCGGCGCGCCAGGCACTGAACGCGCCGGTGGGCAATGCCGTGGTCAGCTTCCTGCCCGAGCACTGCCAGGCGCTCGCCGAGGCACTGCGCCAGGCCGGTGGTACCGAGCAAGCCGAATTGGCCGAGGCCTTCTCCGCCGGCCAGCGGCCACTCGTCGCCGTCTTCCTCGACGAGGACAACGCACCGGCCAGCGTGCCCGAGGTCTACCTCAAGCTGCACCTGCTCTCGCATCGGCTGGTCAAGCCTCACGGCATCAAGCTCGACGGCATGTTCGGCCTGCTCAAGAACATCGCCTGGACCAACGAAGGCCCCATCGATGTCGACGAACTTGGCGCACGCCGCCTCAAGGCGCGTCTCGAAGGCCGCCCGCTCACGGTCGACTGCGTCGACAAGTTCCCCAAGATGGCCGACTACGTGGTGCCCAAGGGCGTGCGTATCGGCGACACCGCCCGCGTGCGCCTGGGCGCCTACCTCGGCGAGGGCACCACGGTCATGCATGAAGGCTTCTGCAACTTCAATGCCGGCACCGAAGGCCCAGGCATGGTCGAAGGACGCATTTCCGCCGGGGTGGTGATCGGCAAGGGCTCGGATCTCGGCGGCGGCAGCTCGACCATGGGCACGCTTTCGGGCGGCGGCAACATCATCATCTCCATCGGCGAGGGTTGCCTGATCGGCGCCAACGCCGGCATCGGCATCCCGCTGGGCGACCGCTGCACGGTGGAAGCCGGCCTTTACGTCACCGCCGGTGCCAAGATCGCCGTGCTCGACGATCAGGGCGAGCTGGTACGTACCGTCAGCGGCCGCGACCTGGCCAACCAAAGCGACCTGCTGCTACGTCGCAACTCGCAGAACGGCCGCATCGAGTGCCTGACCAACAAGAGCGCTGTGGCGCTCAACGAGGCACTGCATGCCCACAACTGATCGCACCACGCCAGCGTCACCGACCCTGGCGCTGGCCTTCGAGTTGCTGCGTCGTCGTTCGGTAACCCCGGATGACGCCGGCTGCCAGGCGCTGATGATCGCGCGCCTGGAGCAGTTGGGGTTTCATGTCGAACGTTTGCGTATCGGCGAGGTGGACAACTTCTGGGCAACACGCGGTGACAGCGGCCCCATGCTGGTGTTCGCCGGGCATACCGATGTGGTACCCACCGGTCCCGAAAGCGACTGGGAACATCCGCCCTTCGAGCCGTGCATCGACGCCGAAGGCATGCTCTGTGGACGCGGCGCGGCGGACATGAAAGGCAGCCTGGCGGCGATGATCACCGCCGTGGAAGACTTCCTCGCCGCGCACCCGGAGCACCCCGGTCAGTTAGGGTTTTTGATCACCGCCGACGAGGAAGGCCCCGCCGTTCACGGCACCCGGGCAGTGGTCGAGCACCTGCGTGAACGTGGTATTGCCCCGGATTACTGCATCGTCGGCGAGCCCTCCTCCAGCGAACGCCTGGGCGATACCCTCAAGAACGGCCGCCGCGGTTCACTGGGGGGCGTGCTGCGCGTCAAGGGCGTCCAGGGGCATGTCGCCTACCCGCACCTGGCGCGCAACCCCGTGCACGACGCGACCCCGGCATTGGCCGCGCTGGCAGCCGAGCACTGGGATACCGGTAACGCCTTCTTCCCCGCGACCAGTTTCCAGATCTCCAACCTTCAGGCCGGCACCGGGGCCACCAACGTGATTCCCGGTCAACTGGAAGTGGTTTTCAATTTCCGCTTCTCCACGGAGGTCACCGCCGAGGCGTTGAAGGCGCGTACCGCCGAGATCCTGGACGGTTTCGCACTCGACTACACGCTCGATTGGACGCTCAACGGCGAGCCCTTCCTCACTGCCGAAGGTGCTCTGGTCGATGCCACTGTGGCCAGCGTGGAAGACATGCTGGGCTATCGGCCGCAGCTGTCGACCGGCGGCGGCACCTCGGATGGCCGTTTCGTCGCCACGCTGGGCGCGCAAGTCATCGAACTGGGCCCGGCCAACGCCACGATACACAAGGTCGACGAGCGCATACGCGCCGCCGACCTGGAGACGCTGAGCCGTCTCTATGCGACCATCATGCAACGCTTGCTTACCTGAGGCCCGCCGTGGAGCGCTACCCCGACATCGAGATCTATCTGGCCAACGCCGACATCGAGGCCGTGCAACGCTGGCTCTCCGAACACTTCGACGAACTACCCGCGCTGGTCAAGCGCGGCAAGTCCCAGTGGCGGGCCCGGGCACGTCACGCCGATAGTGAGATCCCCATTCTGCTGGTGACCCATGCCGCCGACGGCTTCTCCAGCCTGTGGTTCGACAGTCCGCATACCCCCTGGTCACGCGATGTGGACTGCGCGCGCGATGCCGCGCGGGCGCTCGGCTGCGAGGTGCGTTGCTCGTTGGGCGGATGGCAGCCCGGCGACGAGCCGGACCGCTTCTGGCGCGTCCGTGCGGACGGCGAGGAAGGCGCTATCGACTGGCCGGACTCGGGACAATAGCGCGATGCATGACGTGAAACGCCCCGTCCGATGCAAACGGACGGGGCGTTGTCATGCCTGCGTGGCAGGCTCTGCGGTCAGGAAATCACGGTCACATCATCGGCCTGCAGGCCACGTTCGTTCTCGATGACGTGATAGCGGACCTTCTGACCCTCCGCGAGCGTGCGATGCCCCTTTCCACGGATGGCGCGAAAGTGCACGAATACGTCCTCGCCACTATCGCGGGTGATGAAGCCGTACCCTTTATTGACGTTGAACCACTTCACCTCGCCGATCTCGCGGTCGTCGTTTTCCAGTTCAGCAAGATGCGCCAACTGGCTCGACCGCGGGGCCAAGGCCTGAGTGCTCAGCGTTCCCAACAACAACAGTACGAATACTGCCAAGGCCGTGGCGCTATAGGCGATGGCAATGCCATCGGCTTCGAGCAGCAGGGAAAACTCCAGCACGCTGCCGCTCAACGTCACGAACAGCGCGATCAACAGTGGAGAAGGAATGGCCAACAGGACACTGATGAAACTACAACGTAGGAATATCTTACGATTCATGGACCTCGATATCTCTTGTTGTCCGACGGAAACGCTCCTCTGCGCCTGGGCGCGTGCGGAGCCGACAGGGGTTGCGCAGTGAATACGCAACGCTATGAACACAACGTTTGAATACAATGCTTTTGAACACACTGCATAAGGTGCCAGAAAATGAACGGTGACACACCGCCGAGTGATTCTAACATGACCGAGGACACCACGCGCGACCGCCTCGACGCACTGGAAACCCGGCTCGCCTATCAGGAAGACTGGCTGGATACGCTCGATCGTGCCTTGGCCGCGCAAGACCGTCGCGTGGCTCAACTCGAACGCACTAATGACATGCTGCGCGAACGCCTGCGGAGCCTGCGTCAAAGCGTCGATCACATGAGCGATGACGACGTCCCGGCACCTGGCGACGAACTCCCTCCGCATTACTGAGCGGCCAACGTCTCGACCGTTGGCGCCTGGCTCAAGCGTGCTGGGGTTTCTTCAGCAGCAGAATCAACGGCGCCACCAGCAGGTACAACATACCCAGCCACAAGAAGATATCGTTATAGGCCATGACCATGCTCTGCTCGAGCAGGGTCCGCGCCAGCATCTCGACCGAGGCTGTCTGCGGGTCGCCGGTCGAGGCCAGCAACTGCTGATATTGCGCCTGGGTCGCGTTGACCACTTCGCGACCTTGATCGATGGCGGGAATCAGTTGATTCCAATGGTAATCCTCACGCCAATCGCGAATCGTGTCCAGCAACGCCAGGCCCACCGCCCCGCCGAGATTGCGCATCACGTTGAACAGGCCACTGGCGTTGCCGACCTCGCTTGGCGGCAAGGTGCCGAAGGCGATGCGCGAGGTCGGAATCAAGCACATCACCAGTCCCACCCCGCGCACCACCTGGGGCCAGAAGAACGCGTCGAATCCCGACTCGGCAGTCAAGTTGGCATTCATCACCGTGCCGATACCGGTCAACAACATGCCCAGCAGCAAGAGCCCCCGCAGGTCGACCTTGTCCGAGGCACGCCCGACCAGGGGCGCGGTCAAAAACATCGCCACCCCGGTCACGATCATCACCTCGCCGATCTGCAAGGCCGAATAGCCGCGCACGTTACCCAGAAACAGCGGCAGCAGATACACCAGGCCATACAAACCGATACCCACTACGAATCCCAGCCAGGCGCCCACGGCGAAATTGAGGTTGGTAAAGGCGCGTAGGTCGACGATGGGATGACGGTGGCGCAAGGTGCGCCAGAAGAACCCCGCCGAGGTGAACGCGCAGACGAAGGCGGCGATAAGGATCGTGCGGCTGGCGAACCAATCTTCGCCGGGGCCTTCTTCCAGCGAAAATTCCAGCGTGCCTAAAAACAGCGCCAAAAGCGCCAGACCGATGAGATCGAGATGACGCAGCGCTCGATGATCAGGACGGTCGATATCCAGAAGTCGCCACACCGCCACCGACACCAGCACACCGGGCACGAGGTTGGCGAGGAATAGCCAATGCCAGCTCGCGAACTCGGTAATATAGCCACCCACGGTCGGCCCGATAGAGGGCGCCAGTGTCGCCACCAGGCCCATGACCGCCTGCACCGAGCCCATCATGCGCCGCGGAAAGACACTGAAGCTGATGGCATAGGCGATGGGGATCATCGCGCCCCCCATGAAGCCCTGAATGGCCCGCAGCACGATCAGCGACTCGATGGAATTGGCCATGGCGCAGCCGAGGCTCGCCAGCGTGAACCCCAGACACGAGACCACGAAGGCCACCCGAGTGGACAGAATACGCGTCAGCATCCCCGACAGCGGGATCATGATGATCTCGGCGATCAGGTAAGACGTCTGAACCCAGGATATCTCGTCGGCGCTGGCCGAGACCCCGGCCTGAATCTCGTTGAGAGAACTGGCAACGATCTGGATATCCAGAATCGCCATGAACATCCCGAACACGGCGGCCACGAAACCCAGTTGGGTACGTCGTGAAGGTGCCTCCTGCGGACTCGCCGAGGCGGTTGCGGTCGCCTCGGCCATTTAGCCGTCGTCCTGGGTATCGGGGGCGAGGTCGCGCGTATCCACCGACGGCACCACCGAGAGGCCATCGCGCAAGCGCTCCAGGGCATCATCGGGGCCCGTCACACGGATACGCACCGGCACTCGCTGGACGATCTTATTGAAATTGCCGGTGGCATTGTCCTGCGGCAACAGGCTGAAACGCGCCCCCGTGGCGGGCGCCAAGCTATCGACGACGCCCTCGAACTCGGTATCGGGATAGGCATCGACATGCAACGATACCGGCTGCCCCGGCCGCATGCGCGCGATCTGGGTTTCCTTGTAATTGGCGACGACATAGGCCGAACGAATCGGTACCAGTTGCATCAAGGTCAACGACGGCTGGGCCAGCGTACCGACCTCGACCGTCTTGTTGCCGATCACACCCGCTACCGGCGCCGTCAGACGCGTCTTGTCGAGTTGGTGGCGTGCGTTGTCGACATCGGCCCGGGCAGACTCGATATTCGCCTCGGCACTGTCACGTTCGGCCTCGAGGACAGCGAGCTGCTTGCGCGATGACGCCAGCATGGCGCGTCGTGCCGCAAGCGTCGCTTCCGCGACCTGCACCGCCGCCTGATCATCCTGATAGGCCTGTTGAGAGGCGTAATTCTTCTCGGCCAGTCGCTTCGAGCGTTGGAGATGCAAACGCGCCTGTTCGAGATCCGCCTGCGCCGAAGTAACCTGTGCCTTGGCTTCGTCGATCGACGCGCGTTGCTGCTCGACCTGGCGACCGGCACTGATAGCGTTGGCCTGCGCGACGGCCAATGCCGCCCGGGCCTGAGCCAACTCGGACTTGGCATCGCTGGGATCGAGCTTCACCAGGACATCACCGGCCTCGACCCGCTGATTGTTGGCGACTGCCACTTCGGCGACACGCCCCGTCATCTCGGAGCGTAGCGCAACACTGTCGGCATGCACATAAGCGTTATCGGTCTCTTCGAAGAAACGGCCGGTCTGCCACCAATGTATCCCCCACGCCAGGGCCGCCAGCACCAACACGACCATTGCCAGCGCCGTATAAAGTCGCTTCTTGATTTTCATATATCCAGTTCACCGGACGGTCTACAGAGGTCGTGCAGGATACACTAATCCACCCAGCGGACGCTCGGGGAGCTGCCCTGGCGCTACTTATGTTGTCCCTGCTGTCCCACTTCGTCGAGGCGTGTCTGGGCGTCCTCGCGCTGTTGCTGCAGGTATTCACGCTCGCCCTCCGCCATGCCCACATGGCAACCTCAGTGAGCTTCGTCCCAGTTGGCGCCGGCGTTGGCTTCGACGGTCAACGGCACGTCAAGCTTAGCGGCGTCTTCCATACGTTGACGGACGGCGTCGGTGAAAGCGTCGACCTGGCTTTCCGCGACTTCGAAGACGAGTTCGTCGTGAACCTGCATCACCATCCAGGCGTCGAAGTCGCCATCACGAAGCCAGCGGTCGACGTCGATCATCGCCAGTTTGATGATATCGGCGGCGGTGCCCTGCATCGGAGCGTTGATGGCGGTGCGCTCGGCGGCCTGGCGCCGGGTGCGGTTCTGGGCGTTGATCTCGGGCAGATAGAGGCGCCGCCCGAACACCGTCTCGACATAACCGTCGTCGGCGGCCTGGGCACGAATACGCTCCATAAAGCGTGCCACGCCGGGATAACGGTCAAAGTAGCGGTCGATGTAGGTCTGCGCCTGATTGCGCTCGATATGCAACTGCCGCCCCAACCCCCAAGCGCTCATGCCGTAGATCAGCCCGAAGTTGATGGCCTTGGCGCTGCGCCGTTGCTCGCCATTGACGGCGTCTAGCGCCACGCCGAACACTTCCGCCGCGGTGGCGGTGTGGATGTCGCGACCCTCGGCGAACGCCTCGAGCAATCCCTTGTCACCGGAGAGATGCGCCATGATACGCAGCTCGATCTGCGAATAGTCGGCGGCGACGATGCGATAACCGGGACGCGCGACGAAGGCCTGGCGAATCTTGCGGCCTTCGTCGGTGCGGATGGGAATGTTCTGCAGGTTAGGATCGGACGATGACAAGCGCCCGGTGGCCGTGACCGCCTGGTGATAGCTGGTATGCAAACGCCGGGTCGTGGGATTGACCAGTTGCGGCAGCTTGTCGGTGTAGGTCGACTTCAACTTGGCGAAGCCGCGATGCTCGATGATTACCTTGGGCAACGGATAATCCAGTGCCAGCTCCTCGAGCACCGCCTCGGCGGTGCTCGGCGCGCCCTTGGGCGTCTTCTTGATCACCGGGATCTTCAATTCATTGAAGAGGATCTCGCCGAGTTGCTTGGGCGAGCCCAGGTTGAACTCACGCCCGGCCAGCTCGTACGCACGCGTTTCCAATTCCCGCAGCCGCTTGTCCAGGGCGCGACTCTGGGTGTGCAGGCGCTCGGCGTCCAGTGCCACGCCGTTGCGTTCCATATGCGAGAGCACCGGCACCAACGGCAGCTCGATCTTATCCAGCACCGCCGCCAGGCGGCCTTCGCCGTCCACGCGTGGGCGCAGTTCACGGTGCAGGCGCAAGGTGATGTCGACGTCCTCGCAGGCGTAGGGAACGGCTTCTTCGAGTGCGACCTGATCGAAGGTCAACTGCTTGGCACCCTTGCCGGCGATCTCTTCGAAGGTGATGGTCTTCTCACCGAGGTACTTGAGCGCCAGCGAGTTCATGTCGTGGCGCGTCGCCGTGGAATCGAGCACGTAAGACGCCAGCATGGTGTCCTCGAGCCGCCCCGCGACCTCGATGTCGTAACGCGCCAGCACGGAGATGTCGTACTTGAGATTCTGGCCGATCTTGGCCTTGGCGGCGTCTTCCCACAGCGGTTTGAGCGCGGCCAGCACCGTGTCGCGGTCGAGTTGGTCGGGGGCATCGAGATAGCTGTGTGCTACCGGGATATAGGCGGCCTCGCCGGCCTCCAGCGCCAGGCCGACACCCACGATCTCGGCCTCCATGTAGTTGAGGCTGGTAGTTTCCAGGTCAAAGCAGAAGATGTCCGCCTGCGCCAGACGATCGCGCCAGGCATCGAAAGCCTCCTGCGTGACGATGACATGATCCTCGCGCGACGCTGAGCCTGTGTCGGCCGCCGCCGGTGCGTCATCTTCCTCCTTCGCTGGCGCCCCCGTGGCCACATCATCGACGCCCTCGTCGCGCCCCTCGAGCAGCTCGTTCAGCCAGTTCTTGAATTCCAGCTCGGTATAAAGGGCCTTGAGCGCTTCGCGGTCAGGATGCGCGATATCCAAATCGTCGAGCCCCACCGGTAGCTCGCAATCGGTCTTGATCGTCGCCAGTCGATAGGACAGGAAGGCCTGATCGCGATTGGCGTCGAGCTTCTTGCCCAGCGTCTTGGCGCCGCGAAAGTCGAGGGTCTTGATACGTTCAAGATCGGCGTAGAGAGTCTCGAGTCCACCCTGCATGCCTTGCAGCAGACCGAGCGCGGTCTTCTCGCCGACGCCCGGCACGCCGGGAATGTTGTCGACCTTGTCGCCCATCAACGCTAGATAATCGATGATCAGCGACGGCGGGATGCCGAACTTGGCCTCGACGCCGGCCACGTCGAGGGTCTCGCCCTTCATGGTGTTGACCAGGGTGATGTGCGCGTTGACGAGCTGCGCCATATCCTTGTCGCCGGTAGAGATCACCGCATCACGCCCCGCCTCGGTAGCATGCCGTGCCAGGGTGCCGATCACGTCGTCGGCCTCGACGCCCTCGATGCACAAAAGCGACAGGCCCAGTGCGCGGATACAGTCGTGCAACGGCTCGACCTGAGGCCGCAGGTCGTCGGGCATCGGTGGGCGGTGCGCCTTGTACTCGGCGTAGATCTCGTCGCGGAAGGTCTTGCCCTTGGCGTCGAAGACCACCGCCATGGGGCTGTCGGGATACTGCTTGAGCAGGCTCTTGAGCATGTTGAGCACGCCCTTCACCGCGCCGGTGGGATTACCCTTGGACGTGGTCAGCGGCGGCAAGGCGTGAAAAGCCCGATATAGATACGACGAGCCGTCGACGAGAACGATGGGGGGCGTAGTGGCCATGGCATCAGCATCCATTGAAAATTCGCGATGTCGTCATGATACGCAAGGCATTGCGCAGCGTCAGGCTAAACCCGGTTCACATGCGCCGAACGCACATGATGTGGGAGAATGACCTTTCATTACCTCAAAGGCTCGAGGCGCAATCTCACCGCATTTGCCCCGACAGCCGAGGAGACCGCCATGAAACGTCTCTCTATTATTCTCTGCCTGGGGCTCGGCCTCATTATCGGCGCCACTGCATCGCTTGCCGTCGCGCAGCCCTCCCCGGACATCACCGTGCGCCAGGACGATAACCGGACTATCAAGGAATACCGCGTCAACGGCGAACTCTATGCCATCGAGATCGTTCCTCAGCAAGGCGCCAGCTACTTCCTGATCGACGATGACGGCGACGGCAACTTCGAACGCCGCGATGCCTCGCGCGTCGAGGTGCCGGACTGGGTCGCCGGTGACGAATGATGTCGCCTGCCATACATCAACGTCCTCGCCAACGGCGGTAGGACTGCCCGCGCCAAGCGGCTACAATGCGCGCTTGGCATCCTGGGCGAGACACACATGGCCGTATTCACTCCTTTGACCGAGACTCAGGTCGCGGACTTTCTCGAACGCTTCGACGTGGGCACGTTACGCGCCCTGGAAGGCGTACCCAGTGGCACGGAGAACTCCACCTTCTTCGTCACCACCGACCAAGGGCGCTTCGTGCTCACCCTGTTCGAGCAGGGCGAAAGCGATGAACTGCCCTTCTTCGTGGCGCTGCTCGACTATTTCGACGAACACCGGCTGCCCGTCGCGGGGCCCGTTCACGACCGTGATGGCGTCGCCCTGCAAGAACTCGCCGAGCGTCCGGCGCTGCTGTTCCCACGCCTTCCGGGTCGGCATCCCGAATCACCGACACTCGCCCAGTGCCGCGAACTCGGCGATGCCCTGGGACGCATGCACAAGGTCTCGCAGCGCTTCGAAGGCCAGCGCCCCAATCCCCGCGACCTGCACTGGCTGGCCAGTGCGCAACACAAGGTCATGAGCTATCTTTCCGAGGCCGACCAGCGCTTGATGGGCGATGAGATCGATGCCTATCAGGGCATTTTCGGCGATGCCTCGTCGCTTCCCCAAGGGGCGATCCATGGCGACCTGTTTCGCGACAACACCCTCTTCGACGGCGACCGGCTGGGCGGCATCATCGACTTTTACAACGGCTGCACGGGCGATCTGCTCTTCGATCTGGCCATCGTCGTCAACGACTGGGCCAGCGACGCAGACGGCCACCTCAACCAGGAACGCTACGCGGCGCTGCTCGCGGCCTACCAGGCACGCCGACCGCTGACCGAGGATGAGCAGGCGTTGTGGCCGGTAATGCTGCGTATGACGGCATTGCGCTACTGGCTCTCGCGGCTGCTGGTCGTCTACGTTGACCCGCCCGCGCACGACCTCACCCCCAAGGACCCCAGCCAGTACCGCAACCTGCTCTTGACGCGCCTTGAGCACGGCGCCCCGCCCTTGCCGCCCGCCAGCCAAGCGCTGTAGACCTTCTTTGCGCTGTAAGGTTTCTTTAAGAAACGCAGCATAGCCTGGAACCGTCATTGCCGGCGGAGCACGACGCTCCGCCTTGGACGGGAGCCCGCCATGCCCACCTTCACGCACATCGTTACGAGCGTACGCCCCCTTCGCGTCGTCTCTGCCGCCCAGCATCGCTACCTGCGCTACGGCTACGCGTTGCTGGCCCTGGCACTCACGGCCCTGTCCTGGCAATCCCAAGGCACGGTGCCCGCCCTAGTGCTCACCTTCGGCCTGGGCAGTGCGCTACTGGGTGACGCTCTGCAACGCACAGGCGCGACTTCCGAACGCTTGGATGCCGCATTCGGGGAGGCATTAACGCATCTCGGCATGGCCAGTGTCGCCACTCTCGTAGTGCTGCTGCTTCTGCGCTGAACGCGCCCCTCTTTGCAGCCCTGCATGCGAGCGGCATAATGCCCCCCCGTTCGTTCACCGGGCCGCACCGGCCCGTCCAGGAGTGCGCCATGACCTCGCCCGCCGATCAGGCCCGCCGCACCTACAATATCGATCAGTGGGGCAGCGGCTACTTCGACGTCGACGATGCCGGCCATGCCGTCGTGCGTCCGCGAGGTAGCGATACCGCAGGCCCCGCCCTACCGCTCAAGGCTCTGGTCGACGAGTTGCGCCGCGCAGGATTGCGTCTGCCGGTGCTGGTGCGTTTCACTGACATCCTCCACGATCGTGTCGAGCAGTTGTGCGCCGCCTTCGACACCGCCATGCAGGATGAAACCTATACCGGCGGCTACACCGCCGTGTATCCCATCAAGGTCAATCAGCAGCGCCGCGTGGTGGAAGAAATGCTCGCCACCCAGGCGCGCGGCCATGGACGAGTCGGCCTCGAGGCCGGCAGCAAGCCGGAACTGCTGGCGGTGCTGGCGCTCTCCGGTGACGGTCCCTCGCTGATCGTCTGCAATGGCTACAAGGACCGCGAGTACGTGCGCCTGGCGCTGATGGGCGAGAAGCTCGGCCATCGCGTCTACCTGGTGGTCGAGAAACATTCGGAACTCACGCTGATCCTAGAGGAAGCCGCGCGCCTGCAAGTCACGCCGCGTATCGGCCTGCGCGCACGGCTGGCCTCGGTGGGCAAGGGCAAGTGGCAGAACTCGGGTGGCGAGAAGTCCAAGTTCGGGCTCACCGCCAGCCAGATTCGCGACGTCGTCGAACGCCTGCGCGACGCCGACGCCCTGGCCAGCCTGCAATTGGTGCATTTCCACCTCGGCTCGCAGATCGCCAACATTCGCGATATCCAGCGCGGACTGCGCGAATGCGCGCGCTTCTATCAAAGCCTGCGTGCGCTGGGCGCACCGGTGGATACCGTCGATGTCGGCGGCGGCCTGGGAATCGACTACGAAGGCACACGCTCGCGGAGCTTCTGCTCGATCAACTACTCGATGCACGAATACGCCAGCAACGTGGTGTGGGCCTTCCGCCAGGTCTGCGACGCCGAAGACTTGCCGCATCCGCACCTGATTTCCGAATCGGGGCGCGCCCTGACCGCGCATCACGCGGTGCTGATCACCAACGTCATCGGCGAGGAACGCTTGAGCGAGGAAACGCCCACGCAACGCCTCGACGGCGATGCCGAACTCGATGAACTATGGCGCGTACACGCCAAGCTGGATAACACGCAGGAACCGCGCGGCCTCGCCGAAGCCTACCACGACCTGGTGCAGGCCATTGGTGAACTGCAGGATCGCTTCGTGCTGGGTCTGGCTACCCTCGACGCACGCGCCGAGGGTGAGACGGTCTACTTCGCCGCCTGCCGACGCCTGAGCGCACAGCTCGACCCACGCAACCGCGCACATCGCGAAATCGCCGATGAACTCGCCGAGAAGCTCGCCGACAAGTTGTTCGTCAACTTCTCGCTGTTCCAGTCGGTGCCCGATGTGTGGGGTATCAAACAGGTCTTTCCGGTGCTGCCGCTCACCGGCCTCGATCGTCCGCCCACTCGCCGCGGGGTCATCCAGGACATCACATGCGACAGCGACGGGCGCATCGACTGCTATGTCGACGGCCAAGGGCTGGAAGCGACGCTCCCGCTGCCCGAATGGCAGGACGGCGAGGACAAGCTGCTGGGCCTGTTTCTGGTCGGCGCCTATCAAGAAATCCTCGGCGACCTGCACAACCTGTTCGGTGACACCGACGCCGTCGATGCCACGCTGGACGCTAACGACCAATGGCGGCTCAGCAATCACCAACAGGGCGATACCGTCGCCGACGTCCTGCGTTACGTGAACTTCGACGCCGACGAACTCAGCCAACGCTTGTCGCGCCAGCTCCGTGACAGCGCGCTGAGCGAGGCCCAGCGTGACGACTTCATGCGCGATCTCGCCGCCGGTCTGGAAGGCTACACCTATCTGGAGTGAGCGGGCGTGACGCCGCTCGCCCGTCACCGCGTCTGCGTGGACGCCTCCAGCCCGAACGAGCCCCACAGCGACAACTGGGCATTGCGGGGTAACGGCCCGACCCCGGCCGGCGTGCCGGTGAGCACCACATCGCCGGGCTGCAACGTGAAGTGCCGCGACATCTCGGCCAGCAGCGCGGGAATGGCGAACAGCATGTCGCGCGTCTCGCCGGTCTGACGGCGCTCGCCGTCGATCTCCAGTGTGAAGCGCAACGCCGCCCAGTCGGGGACCTCATCCAACGCCACGAACGGCGACAGCGGGCAGGCACCGTCGAAGGCCTTGGCGACTTCCCAGGGGTGGCCCTTTTCCTTCAATTGCGCTTGCACGTCGCGCAGCGTCAGATCCAGCGCCAGGCCGAGTCCAGCGACGGCACGCTCGGCCTGTTCGGCGCTGGCCTCGCTCAAGCGCTTGCCGATGAGCAGCGCCAGCTCGGTTTCGAAATGCACCTCACCACGCGTGAATTGCTCGGTGATGTCGCGTGCCATGGGCACCGCGCTGGTCGCGGGCTTGATGAACAATAGCGGCGCACTGGGCACCGGGTTGTCGAGTTCGCGGGCGTGCTCGGCGTAGTTGCGCCCCACGCAGACGATCTTGCCCAGCATATGGGGAAAGACACCGCCATCGGCCAGGCGGGTCACGAAGGGTTGGGCAGACATGCAGACTCCTTGCAAACGATAAAGCGCCGCAGGGGCGAAGCCCCGAGTCTAACGCGACCGCAGGCGCTTCACACGGTACCGCGTTCGGCCGTGGCGCTGGGCCGCTCGCCGAAACGTGCCTGGTAGACGCGCGAGAAGTGGGCCAGATGCACAAAGCCGCTGGTCAAGGCCGCCTCGGTGACCCGGCAACGGCTATCGGCGAGCAGGCGTCGGGCATAGTCGAGGCGCATCCCCACATAGCACTGCTTGGGCGTCTCGCCGAAATGTGCCATGAACAGGCGCGTCAACTGCCGCTGGGACTGGCCGATCAGGCGACATATCTCGGGGATCGACAAGACCTGGTCGAGGTGGGTTTCCATCACCGCCAGCGCGCGCACCACGCTGCGCGGCAAATTTTCCAGAGTGCGCGCTGCACCGGCCTTCCAGGCTTCTTCCTCGGAAACACGCTGGTGCACGAGCTGCCGCCCTACGGCGTTGGCCAGCGCCGGGCCGTAATCGTGCTCGATCCATTGCAGCATCATGTCGATGCCCGCCGCGCCGCCGGAGCCAGTCAAGCGCTGTCCGGCGAATTCGAAGCGTGCTTCGCTGACGCTGATATGCGGAAACTCCGCGCGGAAGGCCGGCACGCTCTCCCAGTGCAGCGCCACGCGATGCTGGTCGAGCAAACCCGCCCGGGCAAGGATGAAAGGCCCGGTATCGAGCCCACCGACACGCCCGCCATGCGCCGCGACGTGGCGCAACACCGCACGCTCGGCACCGGTCACGCTGACTTCCGCCTCGTACGAGGAAATCACCATCAGCAAATCGCCGGGAGCGTGTTCCGCCAGGACGCCCTCAACCTCGATGCGCACGCCGTTGCTGGCCACGACCGCCTCGCCATCCGCCGACAGCAGCCGCCAGGCGAACAGCTCGCGACCGAAGCGATTGGCCACGCGCAACGGCTCGAGCAGACAAAAAAGCGTCAACATCGAGAAATTGGGCACCAGCCAGACATTCACGGTATGCGCCGCGTCGCCGGGCCTGGGAACCGGCGGTTGCTCAGGACGGGGATAGGGCCAATCGGTTCGGGTATTCTCGCTCATGGCCAGAATCGTCTATTAAATGGCGAATTAGTGCAAATCCCGTTCGATCAATCCGCCTAGGGTAGGGAAACGCTCCGGCTCGCCGGTCGGGGCCATCGATCCCATGCCAGCAGTGGAGAGCATCGTTCATGTCCATTTCCGCCGACGTCGAACTCCAGGACGAGGGGCGCCGTTTAATCCTGCACGCCGCCGGCCAGCGGCGTGAATTCGCCGCCCTCTGGCTGCGTGAGCGAGCGCCGGATGCGACCACGCTCGACACCCGCACCGGGCAGCGCTTGATCGAGGCCGCCCAACTGCCCCTGACACTGCACGTCGAGTCGGCAAGCAGCGACGCGCAGACCCTGCACGTGCGCTTCAGCGATGGCCACGTCACCACCTACGCGCTGGACGACCTGCTCGCCGACACCGCGCCCGACAATGCCGACGTGGCGCCCGGGCTCAGCTTATGGGACGCCGATCTCAAGACGCTTCCCCAGGCCCGCTTCGACGCAGCGCTCGAGGACGACGACTCCCTGCTGGCGATGCTCGAGGCCTTGCACCGTTACGGCTTCGTCAAGGTCAGTGGCGTGCCGTGCGAGGAAGATGGCATGCAGCCGTTGATCGACCGTATCGGCCCGCTGCGCCGCACCAACTGGGGCGGCATCGCCGACGTCAAGTCGGTGGCCGACGCTTATGATCTGACCATGACGCAACGCGGGCTCGAGCCGCACACCGACAACCCCTATCGCGATCCGATTCCCGGCTACATCTGGCTGCATTGCCTGAGCAACGCCGCCGCCGGGGGCGACAGCACGCTCACCGACGGTTTCAGGGCGGCGCAGCGCCTCAAGGCGGAAGCGCCCGAGGATTTCGACTGCTTGACGCGCCTCTCGACACAGTTTCGCTATACCGACGCCACCACCGATCTGGCAAGCGAAGGGCCTTTGATCGAACTCGACAGCCAAGGACGGCTGGCACGCGTGCGCTACTCCAACCGCACCGAACGCATCGCCGCCCACGACGCGGCGCTGCTGGAGCGCTACTACGCCGCGCGGCAGCGCTTCTATCGCTTGATCACCGATGAGGCGTTGACCGTGCATCTCAAGCTCGGCCCCGGCGACATGCTGATCATGGACAACTACCGGCTGCTGCACGGACGCACCGCTTACCAGCTCGAAGGCGGCGTGCGCCATCTCCGCCAGGGCTATGTCGACCGCGACAGCACCGCCAGCCGGCGCCGCGTACTCGCCGCCCAGCACGCCGGCAGCGCCCAGGATGCCGCACCGCGATCCGCCCAAGGAGCCAACGCATGAACCAGGCGACATTTACCCGCTTCGACGAGAGCACCCGCGACGACTGGGCGCTGATCGACGCGCATTTCCAGCGTTATCAGAACGATGCCAGCCGCCGCGTGCTCGAACATCTTCTGCGCCTCAAGGGCGATACCCACGGCTACCCCGTCGACCGCTACGAACACTGCCTGCAGACCGCGACCCGCGCGCTTGCAGCCGGTGCCGACGAGGAAACCGTGGTCTGCGCCCTGCTTCACGACATCGGCGACGACCTGGCGCCCGCCAATCACGCGGAAATCGCCGCGGCGATCCTCGAGCCGTTCATCGACCCGCTCAACGTATGGATGATCCGTCATCACGAGCTGTTTCAGGGCTACCACTACCGCACCTTCTACGGCCTCGATCCACACGCCCGCGACGCCTATCGGGAGCATCCCGCCTACGCGCGCACCGTACGCTTCTGCGATGAGTGGGATCAGTGCTCATTCAACCCCGACTATCCCACTCGCCCCCTCGAGGACTTCATCCCCATGGTCGAGCGTGTCATGTCGCGGCCGCCATTCGGCGAGACCACCAGCGTCGAGGACACGCCATGAGCAATTGCGCGCAACGCTTGCTCGACCTGCTCGTCGCCTACGGTATCGATACCGTCTTCGGCATCCCCGGCGTGCATACCGTCGAGCTGTATCGCGGCTTGCCCGACAGCGGCCTCAAGCACGTCACCCCGCGCCACGAGCAGGGCGCCGGCTTCATGGCCGACGGCTACGCCCGGGCAACCGGCAAACCGGCCGCCTGCTTCATCATCAGCGGGCCGGGCATGACCAATATCGCCACCGCCATGGGCCAGGCGCTGGCCGACTCGGTGCCGATGCTGGTGATTTCCAGCGTCAATCGCCGCGATACCCTGGGGCGCGGTCAAGGACGCCTCCATGAGCTGCCCGACCAGCAACGCACCCTGGCCGGCGTCAGCGTGTTCAGCCATACCCTGCACACGCCCGAGGCACTGCCCGAGGTGCTGGCCCGCGCATTCGCCATCTTCAAGAGCGCCCGCCCCGGCCCCGTGCACATCGAGATTCCACTGGATGTGATGCCACAGGCTTGCCCGGCGCTCGTGCCCAAGACCACCGAGGTGTTCCCTCCGGCGGCGCCGGATGCCGCACTGGCCTGGGCCGCCGATTGGCTGGCCGACGCAAAACACCCGCTGCTGCTGCTCGGGGGCGGCTGCGCTGCGGCCAGCGACGCGGTACGCACCCTCGTCGAACGCCTCGACGCCCCCGCCATGACCACCATCAACGCCAAGGGCGTGCTGGGATGCGACCACCCGCTGGATCTCGGTGCCTGCGCGAGCCTGCCCGCCGGACGCAAACTCGCGCGCCACGCCGACGTGGTGCTGGCGCTGGGCACGGAACTCGGTGAGACTGACTACGACCTGACCTTCGACGGCGGCTTCCATCTCGACGGACGGCTGATCCGCGTGGACATCGACGCCCAGCAATTGGCGCGCAACCAGGCCGCCGACCTTGCCCTGCTCGCCGATGTCAGCGAGGTCGCCCACGGGCTGCTCGCACGCTTGCCGACGCAGGCCTCGCGCGCCGGCGCCGAGCGTGTCGCATACACCAGGACAGCCTTGGCGCTGCGTGACGCCGAAGACGTCGCGCCCTACGCCGCCTTCCTCGATACGCTGCGCGAGGCGCTGCCCGATGCCACTATCGTCGGCGACTCCACGGGGCCTGTGTATGCCGGTAACTTCATCGCCGAGATGCCTGCACCACGCCGCTGGTTCAACGCCGCCACCGGCTACGGCACGCTGGGCTACGGCCTGCCCGCCGCGCTGGGCGCCGCACTGGGCGTGCCCGAACGACCGGTGATCGCCCTGGTCGGCGACGGCGGGCTAATGTTCACTCTCGGCGAACTCGCCACCGCCCGCGCGTGCCGCGTGCCCCTGGCGGTGGTGATCTGGAATAACGCGGGCTATGGCGAGATCCGCCGCTACATGGACGCCCAGGACGTGCCACGCCTCGGCGTCGACCTGCCTGCACCGGACTTCGTGACGTTGGCCAAGTCGCTCGACTGTTACGGCGTGCGCGTGTCGACGGGGGCTGCGCTGCACCAGGCGTTAAGCGCCTCGCGTCAGGCACCGGGTCCGACCCTGATCGAGGTCGAGGCGCACCGATGGTCCGCTTGAATTCATCGTATTCACTAGGAGAGATCATGCGACGCACCACCACGCGGCTGATGGCCGCCCTTGCCCTGCTGCCCCTGGCAGCGCACGCCCACGCCACCGACGAGGCCACCCAGGTCTCCTTCGTCGCTCCGCCGTGGCCCGGCGTCACGGTCAAGACCGAGATCATGGCGCAGATCCTCGCCCCACTGGGCTATACCAACGAGCGCCAGGAGCTCAGCAGCACGGTGGGCTACAAGACCTTGCAAACCGGCGACAGCGACGTTTTTCTCGCCGGCTGGCTCCCCGCCCAGCAGAGTAGCTATGACGCCGCGATGGATGACGGCAGCATCGTCGACCTGGGCAACAACGTTACCGGCGCGCGCATGGGCTTCGCAGTCCCGGGCTACGTCTATGATGCCGGCGTGACCAGCGCCGAGCAGCTCGACGACCCCGAAAATCGTAAGCGTTTCGGGGGGCGTTACTATTCCATCGAGACCGGCTCGACGGTCAGCGACTTCGTCCATGCCGCCAAGCGCAACGACACCTACGGCCTGGGCGACTGGGAAATGCTGGAGTCCTCGACGCCGGGGATGCTCAGCGCGGTGCGCAGCGCTTACGACGAACAGCGCTGGATCGCCTTCTACGGCTGGACGCCGCACTGGATGGTGCCGGAATTCGACATGCATATCCTCGACGACCCTGAAGGCATCTATGGCAAACACCAAGGTCGCAGCGACGTGCGCACTATCGTCGCCAAGCCCTTCAGCGAGGCCAACCCCAACCTAACGCGCTTGCTCGATCAGTTCGTGCTCAGCGCCGAACAACAAAGCGATTTCATCCGCGAATATGGTTTGGAAGAGCGCGAACTCGAAACGGTGGCCCATGAATGGTTGCAAAACCATCCCGACGAACTGGCCAAGTTCCTCGACGGCGTCACCACGCGTGACGGCGAACCGGGGCTGGCAGCGGTCAAGGCCAGCTTGTAACGCACGGCGTGTAACGCTCCGACGACGCCAACGAGGAACCTGCATGCACTACTCCCGACTGACCCAGCGTATCGCCGGCGAAGGTGCCGCCGCCTGGGACATCCACTACCGGGCCCTGGCGCGGCAAGCCGAGGGCGAGGACGTGATCATTCTCTCGGTGGGCGACCCGGATTTCGCCACGCCGACGCCCATCGTCGACAGCGCCGTGGCGAGCCTGCGCGCGGGCGCCACGCACTATGCCGATGTGCAGGGCAAGGCGCGGCTACGCGAACTGATCGCCCACCACCATCACCAAACCGGCGGCGCCCCGGCGACCCACGCCGACAACGTGGCGGTACTGGCCGGCGCCCAGTGCGGTCTGTATGCCGTGGCGCAGTGCGTGCTCGATCCCGGCGACGAGGTGATCGTGCCCGAGCCGATGTACGTCACCTACGAGGCGGCCTTGCAAGCCGCGGGCGCAACTCTGGTGCGGGTCCCGCTGCGCGCGGCGAACGCCTTCCAGCCCGACCCGGCCGACTTCGCCGCTGCGGTGACCCCGCGCACCCGGGCACTGCTGCTCAACAGCCCGCACAATCCCACCGGCCAGGTATTCACGCGGTCGCACTGGGAGGCGCTGGCCACGCTGTGCCGCGAGCACGACCTGTGGCTGCTTTCCGATGCGGTCTACGCCGAGTTGGTCCACGACGGTGAACCGTTCTCGCCGGATAGCCTACCCGGCATGCGTGAGCGCACCGCCATCGTCAACAGCCTTTCCAAATCGCACGCCATGACCGGCTGGCGGCTGGGCTGGGTGATCGGCCCCGAGCCTTTGATCCAGCACCTGACCCACCTGGCGCTATGCATGCTCTACGGCTGCCCCGATTTCATTCAGGACGCCGCCTGCGAGGCGCTGGCCAACCCGCCTGCGGCGCTCGACGAGATGCGCCACGCCTACCGGACACGTCGCGACACCGTGCTCGAGGCGCTCGCCGATAGCCCAAGCGTCGAGGCGCTGTGCCCGGCAGCCGGCATGTTCATGATGATCGATATACGCCGCACCGGGCTCTCCGCGCAGGCCTTCGCCGACCGTCTGCTCGACGAGCAGGGCGTCTCGGCACTCGCCGGCGACGCCTTTGGTCCCTCGGCGGCAGGTTTTGTGCGCCTGAGCCTGACGGTGGACGTCGAGCGCCTGCGCGAGGCCTGCCGGCGCCTGGCGCGCTGCGCCGATGAATGCCGAGCGACTGCCGAGGCATGACCCACGCGCGGCCCGGGCGAGTTCGCCGGGTCGCGATCTTTTCACCTGCTGCAGGAGGGGTATGGCTAACGCAAGATTTGCCCCCGACACCGCCTATGACCGCTAATCACAATAATCTGGCCATCGAGGCTCGTCACCTGGTCAAGCACTACGCCGAACTGGAGGTCCTCAAGGACGTCTCGCTCGACGTGCATGAAGGCCACGTGGTCTCGATCATCGGCTCCAGCGGCTCCGGCAAGAGCACCTTGCTGCGCTGCATGAACCTCCTCGAGACGCCCGACAGCGGCGATCTGACCATCGCTGGCGAGTCGCTCAGCTTTTCCCAAGACATCCGCTCCAGCGCCTCCCGGGGCACTCGCGCCGGCGTCAAGCGCCGTCAACTGCAACGCCTGCGTACCCAGGTCAGCATGGTCTTTCAGCAATTCAATCTATGGCCGCACCTGAGCGTGCTCGGCAACGTCATCGAGGCGCCCATGCGCGTACGTGGCCTGTCCAAACGCGAGGCGGTGACGCTAGGTGAGCATTACTTGGAACGGGTCGGCATGGCCGATAAGCGCGACCAATATCCCGCCTATCTTTCCGGCGGGCAGCAACAGCGCGTCGCCATCGCTCGTGCCCTGGCCATGGAGCCACGCGTGCTGCTGTTCGACGAACCCACCTCGGCCCTCGACCCGGAACTCGTCAACGAGGTACTCGGCGTCATCCACGGCCTCGCCGAGGAGGGCCGCACCATGCTGCTGGTCACCCACGAGATGGGCTTCGCCCGCGACGTCTCTCACCAGGTGGCCTTCTTGCACCAGGGCTGCGTCGAGGAAATCGGCACCCCCGCGCAGGTTTTCGAGACCGCGACCAGCGAGCGCTGCCGTCAGTTCGTCTCGAGCGTGGCCTGAGCCTTTCACATGGCGCCGTCCGCGGCGTCATATCATCCCGGGCCTTCACGACCCGACACAACAACGATGGGGAACCATGATGATCAAGCAACTGAAAGCGACCTTGATGCAGACAGCGGGCATCGTCCTGCTGGCACTGAGCGCGACCTCGGCGATGGCGGACGAACCGCTCAAGATCGGCATTTCGGCGGAGCCTTACCCGCCGTTCACCTACAAGGATGCCGATGGCAGTTGGACCGGCTTCGAGGTCGAACTGGGCCAGGCGCTCTGCAAGGAGATGAACGCCGCCTGCGAGGTCACGCCGACCGGGTGGAGCGGGATCTTCCCCGCGCTCAACAGCGGCAAGATCGACATGATCATGAATTCGCTGTCGATCACCGAGAAGCGCAAGCGGGTCATTGCCTTCAGCGATCCGTACTACTTCACGCCCTCGGCCTACGTCACCGCCAAGGCCAACGACATGCAAATCCCCGACGACCTAGACGGCAAGATTCTCGGCGTTCAGGGATCGACCACCAACGCCACTTTCGCCCGCCGCTCGCTGGCCGATACAGGCGTCGAACTCAATGTCTATGACCGGCAAGAGCAAGCCAATCGCGACCTTATCGCCGGACGTGTGGACGCTATTCTCGCCGACAAGATCGCGATGACGGAATTCCTCGAACGCGACGCCGCCCAGGACTTCGAGATCCGCGCCACCGCGCCGCGTGACGATGCCTTCGGCGACGGCGTGGGCATCGGGCTGCGTCAAGACGACGACGCCTTGCGCAAGAAGCTCAACGCCGCGATCGCCAGCGTGCTCGACAACGGTCGCTGCGCCGAGCTCTCCCAGCAGTACTTCGGCACCAATATCTGCGGCAGTTAAACCGCCTCGCGACCCGCCGGCCGGGCATCGCCCGGCCGGTCCCGATTCCGACACTGCGAGACTTCGACCATGCCAAGCGATCATAGCGATGGCCTGCTGGAATGGCTCGGCCCGATCCTGCAAGGCGCCCTGGTGACCCTGGAAATCGCCTTGCTGGCCTATGCCATCGGGCTCGGCCTGGGGTTACTCGGCGCCACGGCACGCCTCAGCCCCTGGCGCCCCCTGCGCGGCCTGGGCACGGCGTATTCCACCCTGGTCCGCGCCATTCCCGAATTACTGTTGATCATTTTGCTGTATTACGCCGGCAGCCAGGCACTCAACGCCTTGTTTGCCGAATTCGGCGGCGACACGCACATCGAGATCAGCGGCTTCGTCACCGCCGTGGGCGTGCTCGCCTTCGTTCAGGGGGCCTACATGACCGAGGTCTTCCGGGGCGCTATCCAGGCGATCCCCAAAGGACAACTGGAAGCCGCCGACGCCTATGGTTTTTCGCGCCCGACACGCTTTTATCGCATCGTGCTCCCCGGCATGCTGCCCAACGCCCTGCCCGGAATGTCCAACCTGTGGTTGATCCTGGTCAAGGACACCGCGTTGATCAGCGTGATCGGCTTCGAGGAATTGTTCTTCACCGCCCAACAAGCGGCCGCCAGCACCCGCGACTATGCCTTGTTCTACGCCCTCGCCGGGGCGCTCTATCTGGTCATGACGCTGGGCTCCAACGCCTTGTTCGCCCGCGCGGAGCGTCACGTCCGCCGCGGCCAACCCAGCACCTAGGAGCCCCCAGACATGGACTTTTCCTGGCTGAGCGATCCGTTCTATCAAAAGGCCCTGTGGACCGGCTTCGTCAATACCCTGTGGCTGGTCGCCGTCTCCGCCGTCTGCGGTTTCGCGCTGGCGGTGTCCTTCGCCATGATCCGGCTGCGCGGCCCGCGCCCGCTGGCCATGCTGGTCACCGGACTGACCACGGTGGTACGCGGCACGCCGCTACTGGTGCAGCTGTTCTTTTTCTACGATGGCGTGGGACGTTTGCTGCCGGAGATCCCCGGTCTGCAGGAGAGCGTGATCTGGCCGCTGCTGCGCGATCCGTTCTTCTACGGCGCGCTGACCTTCACGCTGAGTGTTGGCGCCTACACCGGCGAGGTCCTGCGCGGGGCACTCTTGAGCGTGCCCGAGGGCGAGCTCGCCGCCGGCCGCGCCTTCGGCCTGAACCCTTGGCAGATCCTCTATCGGCTGTGGCTGCCGCGCGCCATTCAGATGTGCCTGCCCACGCTGACCGGCGAGTTGATCCTGCTGCTCAAGTCGGTGCCGCTGGTCTCGACCATCGCAATGATGGATCTACTCAAGGCCGCCAACATGGTGCGCGACGAAACCTTCCTGGTATACGAGCCGCTACTGCTCATCGCCGGCATCTACCTGGCCCTGACCCTGGTGCTCACCAGCGTGATGCGTCTCATCGAGCACCGTTTCCCCGGTGCCCGCCCGGTCGCCCCCAAACGGCGGCGCCTGCTGCCCGGCTAACCTCGTCGCGCAGTGGTCTCCCACCCCACAGGGCGCGTCATGCCCGGTATAGTGGGTCCATGGAATGAATACCATGCCCCGACAGGACCGTCGTCGACGCCGGCCTTGGCGGGGCATGGCAACACAGTCATGGGTGAGCGTATTGAGCATGCAACACTTGGATTTGCAGGTCATCGAGCGAGCGCTCGACTGGGCCCGCGACGGTGAAACGGTGTGGTTGTGCACGGTGCTGGCGACGTTCGGCTCGTCGCCCCGCGAGCCCGGTTCATTGTTCGTCGCGCGCGCGGATGGCCGCCACGAGGGATCCTTGTCGGGCGGCTGTATCGAGGAGGACTTCCTCGAGCGCCTGACACAGGGCGCCTTCGAGGCGCCGATCACCACGCTGCGCTACGGCGACGGGCACGCCGAGGGACCGTCGGTCACCCTGCCGTGCGATGGCATTCTCGATGTTCTGCTCGAGCGCCTGCCGCCGACGCATGAAACTGTCTCGCATCTCGATGCCTTGTACGACGTTCTGCGTGGGCAGCGTCCAGCCATTCGCCAGGTCGATCTCGCCACCGGACAAACAGCGCTCGTCGATGACGACAGCGGAGGGCCACGGGTGACGCTTGATGAGCACCAAGCCCGGATGCGCTTGGGGCCGGTGGCGCGCTTGATCGTGGCCGGCCTCTCGCCGGTCTCGATCGCTTGCGCCGAGTTCGCGCGCTCGCTGGGCTTCGAGGTCATCGTCTGCGACCCGCGTGAGGACGCCTGGCGGGATGTCGCGATCCCGGGCGTCCAGACGCAGGTCACGCTGCCTTCCTCGTTCATTGCCTCGGGAGGATGTCATGCGGCGACGGCCGTGGTCGCCCTGACCCACGACCCGCGCCTCGACGACCTGACGATGATCGAGGCCGTGCGTACGTCGGCGTTTTATATCGGCGTCATGGGTTCGCGGCGCACCTCCACCGCACGCGCCGAACGCTTGCAACGCATCGGTGGGCTCAGTGAGGCCGATATCGCGCGCCTGCACATGCCAATCGGTCTTTCCCTGGGGAGCAAGACGCCCGCCGAGATCGCGCTGGCGGTGATGGCCGATATCGTACGCGTGCGACGCGGCAAGGCACGCGATGCACTCTGAACGGGTGGTGGCCATCGTCATGGCCGCCGGCGGGTCGCGGCGGTACGGCGATGCGGACAAACGCCGCGCGAGCGGGCCTTGGGAAGGCACGCTACTGGGCGCCTCGCTGGCCAAGGCGCGCGCAGCGTTTGCATGCCATCGCGTTGTGGTGCGTACCGGCGACGATCCCGTGTCCCTGGGGCTTGCCGACGACACGCCGCTGATTCGCGCGACACGCGCCGAGCACGGCCTGGGCGCCAGCCTGGCCGAGGCCTTCGCGGCGCTCGAAAGCGACCCAGCGCTCGCTGACGTTCAGGCGGCGGCGATCCTTCTCGGCGACATGCCCGCCATCCGGTGCGATACCTTGGTTCACCTACAACGTCTCGCCGATGCCGAACACATCCTGCGCCCCTGCCACGCCGGTCGTCCCGGCCACCCGGTCGTGTTCGGGCGCGCGTTCTGGCCGGCACTCACACGCCTGGACGGCGACGCCGGCGCGCGGCGACTTATCCGCCAGCACCCCGAACGCTACCGAGAAGTCGAGGTCGATGACCCCGGCATCCTGTTGGATATCGACACGCCCGCGGACCTGCAACGCATCACGCCGACGGACGGCGACACGACGCGCTGATCCCGGCTATCCTCAGGCGCTTTGCGCCTGGGGCACATCATCCATCAGCTTATCGAGGGTAATGGGCAGCTCGCGGATGCGCTTGCCGGTGGCATGGTGCACCGCATTGCCGATGGCGGCGGCCAGCCCGGTGATGCCGATCTCGCCGATGCCGCGCGCGCCATACTCATTGAACGCCAGATCGGGATAATCGAGCAGAATGACGTCGATTTCCGGCTGGTCGGCATGCACCGGCACCACATACTCGGCGTAGTCGTTATTCACCGGGCGGCCGTTGCGTTCGTCGTACTCGGTGGCTTCGAAAAGCCCCATGCCGATGCCCATCACGACCGCGCCTTCGACCTGGTTGCGCGCGGTGGTTTCGTTGATCACCTTGCCCACGTCGATGGCGCTGACCACCCGCGCTACGCGCAGGTGCGAGATGCCCGGATCCCAGCGTACCTCGACGAAGTGCGCGCCGAACGAACGATACGAATATTGCGAGTCGGCGCCCTCGGTGTGGGCCTTGCCATCGGCACTGCCGTAACGCGCGGCGTCGAGCACCTCGGCGAAACTCGCCTGCTTGCCATCATAACGCAGGGCACCATCGGCCACGCTCAGATCGTCCGCGTTGGCCTCGGCGAAAATGCCGTTGCTGCCGGTGGCGTAACGCTTGAGTTCATCCAACGCATTGCGCGCCGCGCCGGCAATCGCCGGGAGCGTCGTCGCCGTGGCCCAGGAGCCGCCGGAAATAGGGCCATCAGGGTAGGAGGAATCCCCCAGCTTGACGGTGATCCGATCCAGCGGCACCCCGGTCACGTCACTCACCGCCTGGGCGACGATGGTGTAGGTGCCGGTGCCGATATCCTGGGTCGCACAGGAAGCGAAGACGGTACCATCGGCACGCAGCGACACGCGTGCATCGCAGGGCCGCTTCAGGGCTTCCCAGTTGCAGGCCGCCATGCCGTAGCCGACGATCTCGCGGCCCTCGCGCATGCTGCCGATCTCGGGATTGCGATCATGCCACCCGAAACGCTCGGCGGCCCGCTGCGTCGCTTCGACGATGTGATTGCTGGAGAAGTCGAGATCCTTGCTCTCATCGCGCTCGGCATAGTTATCGAGACGAAACTGCACCGGATCGACACCCGCCGCCAGTGCCATCTCGTCGATGGCGGATTCCAGCGCGAACAACCCCGGCGCCGCCCCCGGCGCACGCATCGAGGTCGGCGTGCCACGATTCACCTGTGTCGTGGCATGGCTCACCGTCAGGTCGGGGCAACTGTAGAGGCTCTTGGTCACGCTGCCGCAGGTTTCCACGTACTGGTCGGTGAACGAGGTCGTGTTGATCGCCTCGTGACGCAGCGACACCAGCTTGCCGTTGCCGTCGGTCGCCAGACGCATGCGCTGGCGGGTTTCGGGGCGGTGCCCGGTGGTGGTGAACATCTGCTGACGCGGCACGACGAGCTGCACCGGACGCCCCAGCTCACGCGACACCGCCGCCGTGGCAATCGCATGCGGCCAGGTCCACAACTTGCTGCCGAACCCCGAGCCGATGTAGGGCGCGTGCACGGTGATGCGCTCGGGCGCAATGGCAAAGATCTTGGACAGCGCATTGCGCTCGAACACCACGCCCTGCGACGCGTCATAGATGCTCAAATCGCCCTGCGCATCCCAGTACGCCACCGAGGCGTGCATTTCCATCGGGTTATGGGTCTCCACCGACGTGTGGTAAGTAACGTCGATGGTCGTGTCGGCGCTGTCGAAGGCCGAGGCGGCATCGCCACGCGAATGACCGCCACCCGGTTGCGTGCCGTTGTCCACGAGGCCCTGGGCGAGGTTGGCGACGGCCGATTCGGCAGCATATCCCACCTTGACGTGTCGCGCGGCGGCACGCGCGTTCTCGAAACTGTCGGCGACCACCAGCGCCACGAACTGGCCCTCGTAGTACACGCGCTCATCCTCGAACGGCAGCCGTGTTTCCTCCACCTTGTTGCCCTGCGCGAAGCTCGACGGCGTGCGGTACAGCGAAGGGAAGTGCCCGTGGTGGAAGATATCGATGACGCCCGGCATCCGCTTCGCCTCATCGACATCCAGCCGCGTCACCTTACCCTTGGCGATGGTACTGAAGACGCCATAGCCGTATGCCATGTTGGCCGGTAAATTGTCAGCGGCATAGTTGGCGCGCCCGGCAAGCTTGTCGGGACCGTCGATGCGCGGTACGCCCGCGCCGATAATGGGCTCTTTCGTATCCGTGTCGCTCATGTTCCATTCTCCTCGCGGGCGATTCAGGCGGCGGTCAGGTCGGTGAGATTACGCACGATGGCCTGCTGGCCGAGCGGAATCTTGTAGCCGTTGTGGGCGTAGGCAACAGCGTTCTCGAAGGCGCGCTTGGCCGCTTCCGCGAACAGCGCCTCACTGGCGGTCTTGCCCTTGAGCGCCGCTTCCACTTCCGGCGCGCGCCACGGCTTGGTGCCGACACCGCCCATGGCCACCCGTGCCTCGCGAATGGTGTTGCCGTCCATGCGCACGATCACCGCGCTGGAGGCGAGCGCGAACTGATACGACTGGCGGTCGCGCAGCTTGAGATAAGCAGACCGGCTGCCCTCGAGCGGCGCGTCCAGCGTCACATGGGTGATCAATTCGCCCGCTTCCAGCGCATGCTCGCGTGCCGGCGTGTCGCCGGGCAGCAGATGAAAGTCGGCGAAGTCGATTTCGCGCCGGCCTTCCGGCCCCTGCACCTCGACGGTGGCCCCGATGGCGGCCATCGCCACGCACATATCCGAGGGATGCGTCGCAATGCAGTTGTCGCTGGTGCCGAGCACCGCGTGGACGCTGCGATTGACGCCGCCGATGGCCGCGCAGCCGCTGCCCGGCTCGCGCTTGTTGCAGGCGGACACGCCATCGCGGAAATACGGGCAACGCACGCGCTGCATGACGTTGCCGCCGGTGGTCGCCTTGTTGCGCAACTGGGTCGAGGCGCCGGCCAGCAATGCCTGGGAAAGCACGGCATAGTCGTCGACCACGCGCTCATCACGGGCCAGCGCGGTGTTGGTCACCATCGCGCCGATACGCAGCCGGCCATCATCGAGGCGTTCGATGGTATCAAGATCGACACCGTTGATATCGACGACCTTATGCGGCTGCATGACATCGAGCTTGACCAGATCGAGCAGCGTGGTGCCCCCCGCCAGGAAGGCGGCGTCGCGTTCGCTGCCATGCGCCGCCACCGCCTGCTGCGCGCTTTCGGCACGAGCGTAATCGAAGTGTCTCATGCGTTGCCTCCTTGCATTGCACCGCGAGCGGACTGAATCGCCGCGACGATGTTCTTGTAGGCACCGCAACGACAGATATTGCCGCTCATCGCCTCGCGCACGTCGGCGTCACTGGTACCGATGTCGTCATCCTGCAGGATCGCCAGCGCGCTCATCATCTGACCCGCCGTGCAGTAACCGCACTGATAGGCATCATATTCGAGAAACGCCTGCTGCAACGGATGCTGCCGGCCGTTCTTCTCGAGCCCTTCGACGGTGGTGATCTCATCGCCGTCGTGAGTCACGGCAAGACTCAAACAGGAATTGATCGACGTGCCGTTGACCAGGATCGTACAGGCGCCGCACTGGCCGTGGTCGCAGCCCTTCTTGGTGCCGGTCAAGTGCAGGCCGTGGCGCAGCACATCAAGCAGGATCACGTTGGGCGTGACATCGAGCTGTTCGCGCCGGCCGTTGACGGTCAGCGTGATGCGACGCTGACCTTCGGCGGGAGGTGCTTCGGCTTGGGTGTCGGAATCATCCGGCGAACCGGCATAGCTCACCGACGACAACGCCGGCGCAGCCGCCACCGCGAGCCCGGAAACACCGGCGGATTTTAAAAAGCGTCGCCGCGACGGCGATGCGGGGTGTCGCTGGGGATCAAAATACGAAACCTCAGTCTTGAGGCGCTCACGGTCATCCATGTCTTATCCTCGCCATTCACCAGTCAGGGCTGGCATGGTGCTTGGGCGACGCCCGAGACGCGCAATTTGGCGCTGGCGGGCGCTCGCCATCAGAAAGCATTGTGCGGGCCGGGCCGTGTCAGGCAGCTCGGCCAACCTTAACGTTAGGAGAGGACATGCGGTGCCGCAAAGCCTGCGGCGCAAACTCCAGAGGAATCCGGCAGGATGCCAGAGGATCAGGCATGAAACGCAAAACCGCCGCCCGGAAGATCCGTGACGGCGGTTTGCGGATGTCTGGCTGGTGCCGGTGAGTGGACTCGAACCACCGACCTACGCATTACGAGTGCGTTGCTCTTCCAACTGAGCTACACCGGCGAAGGCGCATGATGATAGTCAGGTTCGCATGACCAGACAAGCCTCATGGGCAGCAGGTGCTGGCGCGATATTTAGAGCCCTGGACGCAATAAGGACGCGACCCTGAGGCCCCGCCCTTATAACTTGTACAGAAATTAATCTGTATAGCACGCTCAAATTCCTTATGAGCGTTTTTGTCGGCATCCATGCCTGTGAATTAGCGCTAAAAGCGCAGATACTCACGTTGTCTTTCCTGACGCGATGAGTACCGTCATCCGGCTTCCTGCCGGTTGAGAACAACTTTAATCCCTGACGCCACGTCCTGGTGGCCGTTGTCCTCGACGACACTTAAAACTTAGACAAGACCTAACGATCCGTCAAATCGCTAGCACGCTTTTGAATCCATAAGGTCTGTTTTCGGCCGCCCCTGTCGCCCTATTCAGGCAATACCGGCATGGTCAGCAGCAGCCAGAGGTACACTGCAATCAATGCCGCGATGACTGCCGCGATGGCCCAGGCCATGCGTTCTCGCGTCGCTTGATCCCGGGCGACAAGGTGCTTGAGCGCTATTCGTGCGCCCCACCAGACGCCTACCAGCACCAGCAATGGAATGACTACGCCAATCAGAAATGTCATATCGTCTCCCTCTTTCCGGCCATGCCCGACTATCATGACGCAACGCCCGTGAGTCTCGCAGCGGTCGCTGGGGTCGACAAGCGCATGCCTTCTGGTTACAAGATTGTCGACAGTGTATATGCGCAACAAACACTGCACTGGTATAATCTGGCACGACCGCTGGGTCGCCGGCACCGTTACGGGCCAACCGAATTCACCATCTGCATGATGATCCAAGCGCTTTCGCGGGGACGGCATCATCGCCGCACGAGCGGGGCTGCCCAAGATCGCCGGCAAGCACTTGTATCGCCCCAAACCACCCCGCACCGCTGAAGATTCGTGCAACCGCTGTGACAAGAGAGGTCAATATCCAAATGTCCAACACGCCGAAGATCATCTATACGCTCACTGATGAAGCCCCCGCGCTGGCGACCCATTCCCTGCTGCCGATCATCGCCGCTTACACGAGCACGGCCGGCGTCAGCGTCGAGACCCGCGATATCTCGCTGGCCGGCCGCATCCTCGCTCAGTTCCCGGATCTGTTGAGCGACGAGCAGCGCATCAGCGATGACCTGGCCGAACTCGGCGAGCTGGCCAAGACGCCGGAAGCCAACATCATCAAGCTGCCCAACATCAGCGCTTCCGGCCCGCAGCTCAAGGCCGCGATCAAGGAGCTGCAGAGCCAGGGATATCCGCTGCCGGATTATCCGGATGAGCCGAAAAACGATGAAGAGAAGGCGATCAAGGCCGCTTTCGACAAGGCCAAGGGCAGCGCGGTCAACCCGGTCCTGCGTGAAGGTAACTCCGACCGCCGCGCACCGCAGTCGGTCAAGAACTACGTCCGCAAGTACCCGCACCGCATGGGCGAGTGGAGCGCCGACTCTCAGTCGCATGTCGCGCATATGAGCGAAGGCGACTTCTATGGCAGCGAGCAGTCCGCCACCATCGAAAAGGCCGGCAAGCTCAAGATCGAACTCAAGCAGAAAGACGGCACTACCAGCGTCCTCAAGGAAGGCCTGGCGGTTCAGGAAGGCGAAGTCGTCGACGCCTCACGCATGAGCAGCCGTAAACTGCGCAACTTCATCGACAGCGAGATCAAGGACGCCAAGAAGCGCGGCGTGCTGTTCTCGTTGCATCTGAAAGCCACCATGATGAAGGTCTCCGACCCGATCATGTTCGGCATGGTGGTCGAGGAATTCTACAAGGACGTGCTCGAGAAGCACGCCGACGCCCTCGCCCTGGCCGGGTTCAACCCCAACAGCGGCATCGGCGACCTCTACAGCGCCATCCAGTCGCTGCCCAGCGAACAGCAGGACGCGATCAAGAGTGATATCGACGCGCTCTACAAAGAGCGCCCGCCGATGGCGATGGTCAACTCGCACAAGGGCATCACCAACCTGCACGTGCCCAGCGACGTGATCATCGACGCGTCCATGCCGGCGATGATTCGCGACTCCGGCAAGATGTGGGGCGCCGACGATGCGCTGCACGATGCCAAGGCCGTGATTCCGGACCGCTGCTACGCCGGTATCTATCAGGTCACCATCGACGACTGCAAAAAGAACGGCGCCTTCGACCCGACCACCATGGGCAGCGTGCCCAACGTCGGCCTGATGGCACAGAAGGCCGAGGAATACGGCTCTCACGACAAGACCTTCCAGGCCGCGGCGGACGGCACCATCGTCGTCACCGACGAGAACGGTCATCAACTGTTCAGCCACGACGTGGAAGCCGGCGACATCTGGCGCATGTGCCAGACCAAGGACGCGCCGATTCAGGATTGGGTCAAGCTTGCCGTGACCCGTGCCCGCGACAGTGCCACTCCCGCCATCTTCTGGCTGGACGCCAACCGTGCGCATGATGCGAAGCTGATCGAGAAGGTCGAAACCTACCTCAAGGATCACGACACCAGCGGCCTGGATATCCGCATCATGGCGCCGGAAGATGCCATGCGCTTCTCCCTGGAGCGCACTCGCAAGGGCGAAGACACCATCTCCGTTACCGGCAACGTGCTGCGCGACTACCTGACCGACCTGTTCCCGATCATGGAGCTCGGCACCAGCGCCAAGATGCTCTCCATCGTCCCGCTGATGCAGGGCGGCGGCCTGTTCGAGACCGGCGCCGGTGGCAGCGCGCCCAAGCACGTCGAACAGCTCCTGGAGCAGAACCACCTGCGCTGGGACTCGCTGGGTGAATTCCTCGCCCTGGCCGCGTCGCTCGAGCACCTCGCCAAGACATACGACAACGCCAAGGCCAAGGTGCTCGCCAAGACGCTGGATCAAGCCACCGGTGAATTCCTCAACAGCAACAAGTCGCCGTCACGCAAGATCGGCGAAATCGACAACCGCGGCAGCCACTTTTACCTCTCGCTCTACTGGGCCCAAGCACTCGCCTCTCAGGACGAAGACGCCGAGTTGAAGGAGCAGTTCAGCGAGCTGGCCAAATCGCTGCAAGCCGACGAAGACAAGGTCGTCAAGGAGCTCACCGAGGTGCAAGGCAAGCCGGTCGAAATCAACGGCTACTACCACCCCGATTATGACCTGACCAGCAAGGTCATGCGTCCCAGCGCTACGCTGAACGCCGCGCTGGATGCCCTCATGAAGCGTTAAACGTTTTCTGCCGGGGCAAATTCCCCGCACAGTAAAAGCATCAGAACAGGCCCATGCCCCCGTGCATGGGCCTGCTTCGTTCAGGGGCATGGAACGGAAGATCCGCTTCACCACCTTCCAGACAGAAAAAAGCCCTCCGCAACGGGAGGGCTAAAACGTCGTACGCAGTGTGAGCCACTACGCGATGGAATGGCGACTTCCTTGAAGCATCCTCGCCGTCCATGGCTCACGGTTACAAAACATAACACATTAGAGACGAAACGTTTACCTACATTCGATGTCTTTTTAGTAAGCCAATGCCGACACAACGGGTCAGCATCGATGACCGCCGGGTGATTTTTCAGACGACCGCCAATACCCGAGTAAAATTGTCAGGAATTTAACCCAGATCAATCCAGCCACCCACTCACTATGACACCGTGGGCGCCGTCGAGCAGGGAGACGACCTCGGTGCTCAGCACCGCTGCACAAGGAAGTGTGGAAAGGTCGCAAGGAGCTCGACAGGACATGCAGTGACGCAACGTCCGCAGCCCGGCCTAGGCCGGGCTTATTTATGTCTGGCCCCCGCCAACGCCTTTCTCTGCCGCAATGGTCTATTTTAGTCGGAGTGCCATCGTGCAAGGAGAAGGTATGACATCACGCAAGACCGATTTCCCACTCGATCAATGCCGCTGTCACCTGGAAACCGGCCCCATCGTACTGGTGGGCTCGCAATGGCAGGCAGAACGTAACCTGATGGTGATGGGCTGGCACATGATGCTCGGCTTCACGCCGGCACACTTTGCTTGCCTGATCACCGCCACCAATCACAGCCATCGCCTCGTGCGCGAAAGCCGCGAATGCACGATCAACATACCCACACTGGAACTGGCCGACGCCGTGGTCGGGGTAGGCAATAGCGATGGTGATACGCTCGATAAGTTCGACGCCTTCGGGCTGACACCGACACCAGGTCAGATCGTCTCTGCACCGCTCGTGGAGGAATGCTATGCCAGCTTCGAGTGCCGCCTGGTCGACGACAGCCAGATAGATCGCCACGAGCTGTTCATCTGGGAGATCGTCAAGGCCCATGTCGACACCTCGGTCGAGCTCCCCCGCACACTGCATTACCGCGGCCAAGGCCGCTTCATGGTCGCCGGCGACGAAATCGATCGCTCAGCGGACTTCAGGGTGCAGAATTTGTAGGGCTTAACGTTGATCGTACCCTGCAATCGTGGCACCAATCTAAGAGGTCACTCAGGCCTCGCGCGGGTCTCGAAACGCTCGTCATGAAACGCCTCGATCCTCAGGCTACGGAATAGCTGATTCTCCAACATGCTCGACATCACCCTCGCCACGCGCGTGACCACCCAACTGGCGGTCACATCGTGGACGGACTTAACGTCGGGCTTGATGTTCAGAGCGAAGAGCTGACACCGGGTTAGCACTGGGCGCCGCTGCGTCGCCCGACATCGCCTAGCAAGCCCCGATTCAGCTCGATATCAGGCCGCCGCTGAGGACACAGGCGGCCCTTATCATCTACCAAGATAATTCGAAGAATCACGACCCCATCATCATTAACGCTCCGCACGGGAGCGGCGAGCACACGATCGCGAAAGCCGTAAGTCTTGAGCTAAATCGGAGGGAACAGGAACAGGCGGCGCGTCGTCGGTCTTCGATGTGGGGCCGGGAGAGGAATCCAACTGGGCGTGAAAAACAGCCGCCATACAGAAGTAAACGACACCAATCATGGCAGCCGGGCACAGAATAAACATCCATCCGATCAAATGTTGTACCGGATTTTCCAGTGCTTTGAACTGGATACCCAAAGGGACCATCTGCAGCACTATGGCCGAAAAAACCAGTAAAAAGGCACAAAAAAGTGCGCCTCCGACTGGCCTCTTATCCCGAGACCTTATACCGATCGAACCAATAACCGAGCCAGTAAGCAAAAAGAACCCATTTAGATCAGTACCTTGGATAGCATTAAAAAGGAGTTTATCGCCGACATTAATAAAATGAGTCACAAAACTTATAATTATCATGGTTCCTGCATAACAAACTGATAGCGGAACAAAATAATAAGCAACAGTTTCCATTATTTTATTGAATCCATGATGCATTTTCAACTGAGTGAGGTTTCTATATATTCTCATGACTTCTGGAAGATTTGTATTTAAGACAAGTACGGTGCCCTATCAGAAACTCAAGCGCGCCACCGAATGGGCGCCCGCTTTTGTTAGACACGGACGCTCAAGATATCACTGGCATATGGAATACCTGCCCACGGCAGGGAAAACATTTCATCACCTGCCCAAAGGCAAGCATAGAGCGACGCTGGCAGTTTTCCATTTCCCACGATCACGAAGACGAAGGCGTTCAGTGCATGCGTTGAATGCTGAAACAGTTCGCTCATGGCCCGAAAGTCTACTTTCGAGGGTCGAGGTGTAAGTTCCGGGTGAGTATGCCAACTTCCTACATAATGACGGCCCAGTTGCCGCTGTTCGTCGATGCAGGCTTGTACGGACGGACGATGCGGAATAAAGCTGAAACGAGATCGCCTATCTCGCGCGAATGGGCCGCCTGCTTGCTCAACTATATGTTCCTTTCCGACAGTGCGGACGAAGAGCGGTCCGCCAGCTTCTGATTGCCATAGACGTCGTTGCTGATAGCGCTCGAAGTGTAAGAGCGTCTTTCTGGGGAACACTAGCATCTCGTCACTGTGAGGCAGAGCGTAGCGGAGGGTCATCTAAGGTCCCCGCAGTAAATGCACCGTTGATTGGACTCCCAAGCTCGCGCGGTCAGGAACCCTCCTTCGTCACGATCAGGATAGGCAGAAGCCCACTCGTCCGTCCACGCTCCACCGTTAGCTGAAATGAGTTCCTTCTGACCACACCAGATTCGATGACGGCGTTCGTTCGTCGCTAGTCCAGCTATAGCATCAATGACCGCCTGAGAAACAAGAGAATGAATATGACCTAACTCGATTGGTCCATATGGCTGAAACATCGACGCACAGGCAGGCTCCTGCCGTAGCGTATCGTGCTCAGGCCATTGTGTGACGCGGAAGTCAGGCATGCCGAACGCATCCATGTGGCAAGCCAAGCATCCTGACCGTTGATCGAGAATGACCGCGTGTCCCGCACCAGCGAAAGGCTCTGTCCAACCGGCAATAAACAACCCCGAACGACCGCTGGTGACCCATTCCATGTTAAGTGCTTCCTCGGTCTGCCAGTCCCCGATCGTCGAGACAACAACATCAGCCTCCGCGAATACACCACCCCCTGACCAAGCAATGTCCTCCCAACGCTTCTCATATCGCTCGATCACGATCGCATGAGGGAATCGTGCAAGCAGGTGTTCTCGTAGCGCGCTCGCTTTGTTCCGTTGGAGGGCATCGAGACCCAGCTCGTGCCGGCCCGCATTAGCAGCTTCCATGAGATCCGGGTCAACCAAGGTCATCCGCCCGACGCCGCACTGTGCAATCTGTGTGGCGACGAACGAACCAAGTGAACCACAGCCGAGAAGGACTACGTGAGGCTCACGCAAACGAGGAACTTTTGCAACGGCATCGCGTCCATGAACCCAGGATGGATCAAGCCGCCGGACAGAGCACCTTTCGATTTGCCGCCTTCGACGAATAATTTCTACAGCTAGGGGGTCTGCAATGCTTCTCGAACGGAACCCGCGGGACAACCGGTCGACTGGAGTTTGATAAGGACCTCGATTTTCTGGCTTAGGAGCTCGCACGTCGGTCCCGAAGAAAGCCGGTCCGTTCGGGGTTTGACCGGAAAACACAATCAAGAACGGTGTCAGATAGCCGTCAACGGCTTTCTTAGTAGCCGCTATAGCATGGTCGCCCTGCGCATCGGTTAGTTGCAATGTGGAGTCGGGGGTTAGGGGATAATTCGCTGGGATGGGTGGCGCCGATAGTGGAACGTAGAGCCCCTTCTCGAACTTAAAGCGCAACGCTCGAATGCGTTTCGAGTCCCCATTGCTGAAGCGGATCCAACGTGCGGTTTCTTCTTCGTTCTCGGCGACCAAGGTGAAATTTTTTCCACGCCAAACGCAAATCGTACGTGCTTCACCGCCGGGTATTAGAAGAGAGAAGACATTGCGACCGTTGGTTGCCCCCTCCCAGTATGAGAGGAACTCAGAAACGAATTCATTCTGAACGCGCATGCTCGATGGAGATTCCGCGAGGATCAAGTAAGCTCGCTGCAATACATTCCGTGAGACTGACCTAATTTGGCTTGTATCGATCGTCGCTTGTCCCGGTAGGGCACAAACAAATCCATCACGTTCAACGTGAGGGATAACTCGATAAAGACTTGGGTCAGCGAACACCGAAATTGGCTCGAAAGGAAAATACGCGTCGGCAAGGACAATGACCCTATGATTAGGTCTATCGCCTAGTTGTAGCAGCCAACCATGTGTGTATCGGCTACGTGCGAACCCCGAAATAGTCCCAGCTGATAAGGTCTCGGCATTGAGTTCCAAAAGAAACTTATGGATCTCCCTAAGAGCCGCCTCGCGTTGCTCCTTACGAGCGGACAAAATACTATCCGTAGCGCTCATCACCGCCCGTTTGTACGGCTGGCCGAGCATCAGCGTCATCGTCCCTGAACAACGTCGCAACCGCCGGGGCCGGGACGGCTTCTGATTCGCTACTTGTCTCGACGACAACCAACGTCACATCGTCGGGCAGCCGTTCTCCAAGAGGGCTCTGTAGACGCTCGATGGTGAAACTTGCTGATGTCGAGTTCTTGATGGCATCTGTGAGAGCATTAGCCAAGCTACGAGCACCTGCGACGAACTGAGCACGCTCCTCTAGTGACCAACCGTCGTCAAGATAGACCCCATCCACTCGGGGGTTGGGAATACGACCTTCCAGAATCTCCGGAAGACGCTTAGCAACGGCGAGTAAGGCAAGATCGTCCCTTCCATCGAAGGTTCCCGAGCCATTTTCTTCGAAAACCGTCACCGTTGCTGACATAAGTGCAATCGACGAAAGACGCGAACACTCCCACTCCTCGTCGCGCCAGCCTTTCAGATAGCGCGAGACGTAACGAACTTGGGGACCAAACTCCTCAACAGCTTCTTTAAACCAGTCCTCAAGTTTACGCGGGTCGGACGGCCACCAGCCTTTTTTACGATGCGCAAGCATCATCTGGTCTGAACTCAGGCGTTCATAGGCTTCGTCGAGGAACTCGAGTTGATTGAATGCACCATCGAAACTCATGCCGCCTCGAACGTTCTCGGATGACTCAACAAGGGTCCGAAACTCTTGATCGGGGACAGCGTAAAGCGCGATATCAACATGGCATACGTTGTTAAGCTCAACCCGAACACACGAGGCCCTATCTGTTACAAGATCCCAGTTGTTAGCTTCACACAGCGGAGCCAGAGCCCTCTCGACCACTTTAAAGTAAGCAGCACTCACGAGGGCTGGACGCATTGCGCCGCCCTGTTCAAGAAATGAGACGGGCATGAACATACCATCGTCTAGATCTACCTGCTGTGGTGGCTTATGAGCGGGGTCGTTAGCCGTATGGTACGATTGGCTACCCTGCATCCGGAACTTTGGCGTTCCAACAAAAGGTTCTTGGTCCGCAGCAAGGCTAACAACTAGATCGCTATTGTTGTCTCCTTTTTGCAAGTCTCGGTTCCAATCGCGGAAGCCAGCGCGCAATGTCCGGCGAATGTTGTCGCGGGCTTCGCGCAACTCCTCTATCGTTTCATCAGGAACCTTCAACTGGCGAAGATAGGCATGCTTATGCGAACCGTTAAACAAGCGATGAGCAATGACAGCCATGCTGGAACCCCATCTTAAAATCGGTATGTTAACATTAGTGTATACTCTGTTACGAGTAAGAACAAGGAGTGAAAGCATGTACCAAGTAATGGGCTGGAAGGCACTGGCAGGGATTTCAGCCGCGCTGACGCTGATCATATTCGGTGTGTGGTGGTTTGTCGCAACGCCGGTTAACGCCTGGGATTATTTCTCCATCGGATTACGTAGCATTACGATTGCTATCACCGTCTTGGCGTTCTTGGGCGAGACAGTTCCACTTATACCTTGGGTAGCGAGCTGGGCAGTGGTCCAGAAATTTTTCCCGACAACCCTCCCCCACTTAGACGGGCAATGGCGCGCGAAGCTGACGAGCAACTGGCCAACGATTGCAAAAGCTCATAAGCTCCCGGACGGCGCAGATGGCCCAATATTTGCCCAAGTTAGGATTAAAGTTCGCCTTTTCACATTACGGGTGGAGCTGACATCAGATACCAAGTACTCAGAATCTAAAACTGAGGCCGTTCGCGTCCTTCGAAATTTAGATGACGGCGATATCCGCCTTCACTATATCTACTGGAATGATAGCCCAGAAGCAAAGGAAACAGACAGTGGGAATCATCGAGGAGCCGCTAGTCTGAAGCTGAAACGACCAGATGGAGCCCAACCGTTTCTCGAAGGACACTACTGGACAAACCGAAATTGGGAAAAGGGTCTTAACACTGCGGGGCGAATACAAATGTGGCGAAAAGGCGACCCTGACTCAGAGGCAGAGGTCGCATAAGTTACAGAACCGCTCGGCCTTCTGGCGAAACCATTCGGGCAGCCCACACGCGCCACCAGGCTCTACTACCTCCAGCAACACGCCCTCGGTTCCCGCATCGAAGAGCAAAGCTTAGGTACCGTCACCACGCCATCCGGGACTCAACCTGCTACGCCTGGAAGAAGCGCTATCGACGGCCCACCTGCGCCTGGCCAGCACCTACATCGAGCACCTGTCATGGCAGGAATGCATCCGCCGCTACGACCGGGCGCATACGTTGTTCTACATGGACCCGCCTTACTGGCAAACTGACGGCTATGGCGTCGGATTTAGCATCGAGCAGTACGAGGAAATGGCCGAGATCCTGGGCAGCCTCAAGGGCAAGGCCATCATCAGCCTAAACGACCACCCCGACATCCGCCGGATCTTCGCCGGCTACCACATCGAGACCACCGACATCCGCTACACCGTCGGCGGCGGCAAAGGCTCAGACGCCCGCGAGGTGCTGATCTTCAGTTGGGACGTCGAGGCGGAGCCGGCGGGGCTGTTTTGAATATAACCGTTCGTTGGAGCGAAGGATGCATCAGGAAGTCGAATGCGAGACTGCGCGGGATTTGATCGATTACCTGTCTCCGCTCAATCATGAGAGATGGCCAAGAGGCAGGTATGTGTTCCGGGGGCAGCCCTGCATGGGCTTTCCGTTGGCGCCCGCAGCGTACCGGACAAAGGGTGTTTTCACCCCTACAACAATGCTAGGCCACTTGGGCGACGTCGGAGGTGATGGTCAAGTTTTCTTCGAAGTCCAGGTTCTCATCGCATTTTTGGAAGCATGTGATGGTTCTGGTATTCAGGTCACAGGAGATTCTGCAGAGCTACGACGTCTTCTTGCCGAACCAGATCGCTACTATCTCGAGCCAACTGCTTGGCCACCGGAAGAGGTGTTCCCAGTCCT
>Ga0209300_1000067_pt1 | contig 67865 bp, 60 predicted proteins | sample Shrwel_input2_RT_FD_187535 | JGI IMG/M metagenome (GOLD analysis project Ga0209300, IMG submission 187535) | Subsurface microbial communities from deep shales in Ohio, USA - Utica-3 well 1 S input2 RT (SPAdes) (version 2) ... | reverse complement strand
CAGCTGCCGGCAGCTGCTGGCCATTCCCCCGCTGGACACCGAGATCCGCATTCCCGGCTTCTATCCCAGCCCCAAGGAATGGCGGAAGATTTCGGGGCCGCTGTTCCAGTTCGAGAAGGCCGTGGCCAAGCTGGCCGGGGCCTACGTCACCAGCGGTGACGTCTACTATGGCCGGTGCATGATCCGCTTTCTCGACAAGTGGGCGCGTCACGACGCCCTGCTGAACTTCTACTACGAGTCGTCCCAGCCCCAGGCCTGGTTCTCGACCGAGTCGATGATCTTCTCGGCGGCCGAGGCCTACTCCGTGGTGCGTCCGGCGGTGAAGGGGATGGACGCGGAAAAACAGCGCGTGGACCAATGGCTCAAGGACCTGGCCTACAAGCACAAGGCGATTCCCGGTCAGCCCAACAACAGCTGCTGCAACAACCACTTCTATCGACGCGCCCTGTATGCCTCGATGGTCGGCGTGCTGACCGACGACGACGAGCTGTTTCGCTTCGGCGTCAGCGCCATCTATTCGGCCCTGCATGACCTGACCAAGGAAGGCGCCCTGCCGCTGGAGATGAAGCGCGGCCGGCGCGCCAGCCACTATCAGAACTATGCCCTGCTCTACCTGATCCCCAATCTGCAGATCGTCTCGCGGCAGGGCTACGACGTCTTCAACCTCGAGGTCGATGGCCACACCATCAAGGATGCCGTGAACTTCGCCATCGATATCCTCGAGGATCCCGACGCGCTCGGCGATCTGGCGCCTCACGAGCAGTACAAGGGCTTCCTCAAGGACGACCAGTACCTGGCCTGGATGGAGATTTACCTCAGCCACTTCGACGAGCCGCGCCTGGAGCCGTTTCTGCGCACCATGCGCCCGATCGAAAACCGTGGCGCCGGCGGCTACGTGACCCTGTACTTCATGGATCCCGCCGCCCAGCAGCAAGCGTTCACCGCCGCCCAGAAGCGTCGGGCCCGCGCTTTCCAGAATCAGGAATGATGCCCGTACGGACTCGTGGCGCCCCTAATCACGGAGGAACCTGACATGCTTGGACATCCGCTTCGCCGAGGCCGCCGACCCGCCTCCTGGCAGCGCCTGCTGATCGTCTCGCCGCTGCTGCTTGCGGCGGCCGGCTGTGCCACGCACGAGGTGCAACGCGATGCTGCCGTGCCGCCGGTGCCCGCCGCCTACGTCGACTGGTTCGACGGCGGGCGCCCCGTCGACATGGGCGGCATGGACTGGGGACGCATGGATTTCGCGCGCCAGGCCGCGGAGCAGGGCCAGTACGAGAAGGCCATTGCCAGCTTCAAGGCCCTGGGACGCGAGGGCATGCTGCCCGCCTACTACGACCTGGGCAAACTCTACGACAAGGGCCAGGGCGTCCCCCGGGACCCGGCACTGGCCGCCAAGTATTACGCCAAGGCCCTGCACCGTCCCAACTCGTCGCTGGGCAACGCCTCCGTGAAGCTGGGCGATCTGTACCTCGGGGGTGACGGCGTCGAACGCAACCCCACCCTGGCCTTCTACCTGTACCGCCAGGCCATCGAAGCTGGCGAGGCCGACCAGGCCGCCGCCAAGCTCGCCGGCATGCTGGCCCGGGGCGAGGGTGTCAAGCGCAACCCCCAGCGCGCCGTTGCCCTCTACCAGAAGGCCGTCGAGGCCGGTGACGCCGGCGCCCTGCGCGAGCTGGCCAACGCCTACCGCCCCGGCGGCTGGTATCAGGCCGACCCGGCCAAGGCCAAGGGCTACGCCCAGCGTTATGCCGAACATGCCACGACCCTGGCACAGCAGGGGGACGTCGGCGCAATGACCGACCTGGCCGGCCTCTACGCCCGGGACGGCCTGCTCGGCTACCGGCCGGAGGAGCAGCGCCGGTGGCTGATGAAGGCCGCCGACTCGGGCGACCCGAGTGCACTGGGCAAGGTCGGCGAGGCCCTGCTCGAACAGGGCGAACCCCAGCGCGGCATCGCCATGCTCGAGAAGGCCGCCAAGGCCGGCGACGTCGAAGCGATGTACCACCTGGGGTCGGCCCTGCTCGACGGCAAGGGCGTCACACCACGCCCCAAGGCGGCCGAATCCTGGCTGGCGAAGGCCGCCGACCAGGGCTCGACCAATGCCACCGTCGCCCTGGGGCGTGCCTATATCGCCGGTGACGTGCTGCCCCCCGCGCGCCGTCAGGGCATACAGTTGCTGCAGGGCGCCGCCCAGGCGGGCGACCCGCTGGCACTGGCCGTGCTGGGGGATCTGTACCTGAACGGCAAGGAGGACTTTCCGGCCCAGCCCGCCAAGGCGATCGACTACCTTCAGCGCGGCCAGCAGGCCGGCAGCAGCTATGCCACCGCGCAGCTCGGCGAAGCCTACCTCAAGGGCATCGGCGTCGCCCCGGATGCGCAGAAAGCCGAGTCGCTGCTGAAGCAGGCCGCCCGGCAGGGGCAGGACTACGCCGCCCGCCTGCTCGGCGAGGCCTACATGGAAGGCCAGACCCTGGCCGCCAACCCCGACGCCGCCGAACGCTGGCTGCGCAAGGCCGTCGAAGCCGGCGACACCACGGCCATGACCGCCCTCGGCAAGGCCTACCTCGACGGGCCGCTGGCAGACCGCGGGCAGAGCGAAGAAGCGGTTTCCCTGCTGACCCGGGCCGCCAGCCAGGGCGATGACTACGCCATGGTGGTGCTGGGGCGTGCCTACCGCGACGGCACCGGCGTACCCCGCGACTTCCGGCAGGCCAAGCGCTGGCTGGAAAAGGCCCGCGATGCCGGCCATGACTCCGCGAAGCTGGCGCTGGCCCGGCTCTATCGCAAGCATGGCAACGGCGCCGGCAACATCGACGCCATCATTCACGCGGCCCGGCTCGGCGACCCCAGCGCCATGGCCGATCTCGGGCGGGCTTACCTTGACGGCAGCAGCGGCGTGCCGCTGGACGCCCAGAAGGCCTACCGCTGGCTGACCAAGGCCAGCCGGGCCGGCCACGGCGGCGCCGCCGCCAGCCTGGGCCGCGCCTACCTCGATGGCTCCCCCTTCCCGCAGGATGCCGACAAGGGGCTCAAGTACCTGAAGATTGCTGTCGCGCGCGGCCATACCGGCGCCATGGCCGACCTCGGCACCATGCTGCTCAAGGGCGAGCATGTCAGCGCCGACCCGCAGCGGGGCGTGCAGCTGCTCCAGCGAGCCATCCGCGGCGGCAACCTCGGCGCCATGCAGACCCTGGGACAGGCCTACCTGCAGGGCAACGGCGTCTCGCGTCAGCCGCAGAAAGGCATCGCACTGTTGAAGCGCTCGGCCAGCCGGGGCAACGCCTATGCCGCTCAGGTCCTCGGTGAGGCCTATCTCAACGGTACCGGCGTCGACAAGGACCCGGCCATGGCCAAGCAGTGGCTGACCCGCGCGGCCAACGCCGGCAGCCTCTCCTCGCTGGCCAACCTGGGGCGGGCGCTGCTCTATGGCCGTGACGGCATCACCCAGGACGAGCAGAAAGGCATCAAGCTGCTGACCCGGGCCGCGGAGCAGGGCCATGCCGGCGCTCAGGCCGCGCTGGGCCGTGCCTACCTGCGTGGCGAAGGCGTCGAAAAGGATGCCGCCAAGGGGGCGGAATACCTGTTCCGCGCGGCGCGTCAGGGCCACCCCACGGCCCGCCTGGCGCTGGCCAAGGCCTACCTCTGGCAACAGGGGCTGGAAGACGCAAACCAGGACCAGGCCCTGCTGTGGCTCGACCAGACCCTGGACAGCCGTGGCGAAGCCGCCCTGCGCAGCATGCGCGACCTGCTGCAGAACGACAAGGCCGCCCAGGCTGCCAGCCAGGTGCCCACCACTCAGCGCTGACCTGGCATTTCCCTGCCGCTACCGGGGCCGAAAGGCCCCGGTTTTTCTTTCGAAAAGAACCTGCCGCCTTGCGTGTCGCCGCATCCACCGCCAAACTCCCTGAACCAAAGGAAGGGGAGTATTCCTGATCGGTCTGCTGCTGGACGGCACACCGCATCGGCAGCGTCGTCAACACGGGCCGGGCATGACGCCACCCCGGCGCTGCCTTCTCGCCCCCCGCTCGCCCCTGAAAAGGGCGGCCGGAATGAGACGGAAGAGACCTTCGATCACGTCATCGCATCGATACGGAGACTCTCGACATGTCCGTCCCGACCTGGGTCTGGCTGGCGACCATCGCCGGCATCATCGCCCTGTTCTTCTTCGACTTCATTTTTCACGCCCGCAAGCCCCATGAGCCGACGCTCAAGGAAGCGGCCGGCTGGTCCTTATTCTTCATCGCCCTCGCCCTACTCTTCGGCGGTGGTGTATGGGTCGTCTGGGGAGCTCAGCACGGCACCGAGTACTTCGCCGGTTTCATCACCGAAAAGAGCCTGTCGGTCGACAACCTCTTCGTGTTCGTCATCTTGATGGGCAAGTTCTCGGTACCCCGGCGCTACCAGCAAAAGGTATTGCTGATCGGCATCGCCATCGCCTTGGTCATGCGCGGCATCTTCATCGCCGTCGGTGCCGCCGCCATCGCCCAGTTCAGTTGGGTGTTCTACCTGTTTGGTGCCTTCCTGCTCTACACCGCCATCAAGCTCGCTCGAGAAAGCGTTCAGGACGAATCGCAAGGCGGCGGCCCCCAGTATCACGAAACCGGGTTCGAACGCTGGGCGCACAAGACCCTGCCCTCGACTCGCGAGTACCATGGAAACCGGCTCTTCGCCCGGGTGGATGGCAAGACCCTGGTGACACCGCTGTTCTTCGTGGTCCTGGCGCTGGGCTTTACCGATCTGCTGTTCGCCCTGGACTCGATACCCGCCATCTACGGCCTGACCAAGGCGCCCTATATTGTCTTTACCACCAACGCGTTCGCCCTGCTCGGCCTGCTGCAGCTTTACTTCCTGCTCGGCGGCCTGCTCGACCGCCTCGTCTATCTGGGACTGGGCCTGTCGGTGATTCTCGGCTTCATCGGGATCAAGCTGATTCTGGACGCCCTGCACGAAAACACGCTGATTTTCATCAACGATGGGCAGCCGCTGCATGGAGTGCCGGAAGTGCCTATCTGGCTGTCACTGACCATCATCGTCACGACGCTGGTGGTCACGACCGTGGCAAGCCTGATTCGTTCACGGCGCGGTGCGGGCGGCAGCGACTGACACCGACGCCGGGCTCCGGAATACAAAGAACCCGCCATCGCAGGATGGCGGGTTCATGACTCGCGCGTGGTTCGTCGAGCAGTTCAGTCGGAGAACGGGTTGCGCAGCACGATGGTCTCGTTGCGATCCGGGCCGGTGGAGATGATGTCGATCGGCGTGCCGGTCTGCTCCTCGAGGAAGCTGATGTAGGCACGTGCATTGGCGGGCAGGTCCTCGACGCGCTTGATGCCCAGCGTCGACTCGCTCCAGCCCGGCAGGTCCTGGTAGATCGGCTCGACCGCCTCGTAACCCTCGGAATCCACCGGGGTGTCGAGCTTCTCGCCATCCTTGCTGCGATAGCCCACGCAGACGCGGATGTTCTCGAGGCCGTCGAGCACGTCCAGCTTGGTCAGGCAGATGCCGGAGACCGAGTTGACCTGCACGGCGTGGCGCAGGGCCACGGCGTCAAACCAGCCGCAGCGGCGCGGGCGGCCGGTGGTGGCGCCGAACTCGTGGCCCTTCTCGGCTAGATGGCGGCCGAACTCGTCGAACAGCTCGGTGGGGAACGGCCCGGAACCCACACGGGTGGTGTAGGCCTTGGTGATGCCCAGCACGTAGTCCAGGTACAGCGGACCGACGCCGGAACCGGTGGCGGTGCCGCCGGCGGTGGTGTTGGAGCTGGTGACGTACGGATAGGTGCCGTGGTCGATATCTAGCAGCGAGCCCTGGGCGCCCTCGAAGAGGATATTGTCGCCGGCCTTGCGGATCTCGTGGACCAGGCTCACCGTGTCGCAGACCATCGGCCGCAGTTCCTCGGCCATGGTCATGGCTTCGTCGAGCACCTGCTGGAAGTCCACCGGCGCTTCGCCGTGGTAGTGCTGCAGCACGAAGTTGTGGTAGTCCAGCACCTCGCCGAGCTTGGAGGCGAAGCGCTCGCGGTGCAGCAGGTCGCCCAGGCGCAGGCCGCGACGCGCCACCTTGTCCTCGTAGGCCGGACCGATGCCGCGGCCGGTGGTACCGATCTTGGCCACGCCGCGCGCCTTCTCGCGCGCCTGATCGAGGCGCACGTGGTACGACAGGATCAGCGGGCAGGCCGGCGACAGGCGCAGGCGCTCGCGAACCGGCACGCCCTTGGCCTCCAGTTCCCGGATCTCGCTGATCAGCGCCTCCGGGGACAGCACCACCCCGTTGCCGATCACGCAGGTCTTGTCGTCACGCAGGATCCCCGAGGGGATCAGGTGCAAAACGGTCTTCTCGCCGTCGATGACCAGGGTGTGGCCGGCGTTGTGCCCCCCCTGGAAACGCACCACCGCGGACGCCGACTCGGTGAGCAGGTCGACGACCTTGCCCTTGCCCTCGTCACCCCATTGGGTACCTAGTACGACTACGTTCTTGCCCATTACTCTCGTCTCTTGATCGAAGAATCCGCTGACCGTGGCGTGGCGATGCCCTCCCCGGCCATCGTCACGCCAGGGGCGATACCTGCCAGTCGTCGCCCATGCGTACCAGCTGCCGGTTGCAGCGATGCTCGGCCGGCCCCGTCGACTGCCCCGGCAGGGCTCGCACCACGCGCTCGCCGTCGGCCCGCAGGCGCGTCACCACCGCATCGAGCCGGCTGCGCGCCGCGGCGTCGTCGATGGCCACCGCCGGCGCCCAGATGCCGTCCACGGCCGGCTCGCTCGCCACCAGCGTGGCCAGCAGCTTGAGGTCCATCGAGAAGCCGGTGGCCGGGCGCGCACGACCGAAGGCCTGCCCGGTATCGTCGTAGCGCCCGCCCTTGGCCAGGGCCTGGCCGTAGCCGGGCACGTAGGCGGCGAACATCATGCCGGTGTGATACTGGTAGCCGCGCAGGTCCGCCAGGTCCAGGTACAGGGTGACACCCGCGTGCGCATCGGCCACCCCCCGGCACAGCGCCTCGAGCTGGTCGAGCGCGTCCCCGACCGCCGCCGGCGCCTCGGCGAAGACACGCCGTGCCTCGTCGAGCATCTCGACGTCACCATGCAGCTGCGGCAGTGCGCGCAGCATGCGGGCGATCGCACCGTCGTGGATCTGGGCGGCGACCAGTGCCTCGGTTTCCGCGGGCGACTTGCGCTCGATCGCCTCGAACAGGGCCGCCTCGGCCTCGCGCGACAGGTCCGCCGCCTGCACCAGGGCACGATAGATGCCGATATGCCCCAGCGCCAGATGCACCTCGTCGGCGCCTGCCGTCGCCAGGCTGTCCAGCCCCAGGCGCAGGATCTCCAGATCGGCCTCGAGCCCGGCGTGGCCGAACAGCTCGACGCCGACCTGAACCGGGCTGCGCCCGCCCTGATGCGGGTCCGCCTTGGCCCGCAGCACATGGCTGCAGTAACACAGCCGGGCGGGACCGCGTCGCTTCAGGGAATGGGCGTCCATGCGTGCCACCTGGGGCGTGACATCGGCGCTGGCGCCCATCATGCGGCCGGTGAGTTGATCGGTGAGCTTGAAGGTCTGCAGATCCAGGTCGGTGCCCGTGCCGGTCAGCAGCGAGTCGAGGAACTCGACCGGGGGCGGCACCACCAGGTCATACCCCCAGCGGTGATAGAGGTCGAGCAGCGCCCGGCGCAACTCCTCCATGCGACTCGCCTGCGGCGGGAGCACTTCGTCCATGCCGTCAGGTAGCAGCCAGCGATCTGCGATGGTCATTTGCCTGTCCTGCCAGAGATGAATGGCCACAAAAAAACCGGGCCACGCCCGGTTGAAGGATTCTACCATGTTTGCCCCCCGGGTGTACCCCGGGGGGCCGCGGCCTCAGGGACCGTCGGTCTGCCCTGCCCCGGACGGGGTCGGGCTGTTCAGGTAACGGAAGAAGTCGCTGTCCGGCTCGAGCACCAGCAGGTCCTGCTTGCCGTTGAAGCTGTCCTTGTAGGCGTTGAGGCTGCGATAGAAGCGGAAGAACTCGGCGTCCTGCTGATAGGCCTCGGCATAGATCGACGCCGCCTCGGCATCACCCTGGCCCCGCAGTGTCTCGGCCTTGGACTGCGCCTCGGCGAGCAGCACCTGACGGCGACGCTCGGCATTGGCGCGGATCTTCTCGGCCTGTTCCTGGCCCTGGGCCCGGTACTCGCGCGCTTCGCGATGGCGTTCGGTACGCATCCGCTCGTAGACCGCCTGGGTCACCTCGTCGGGCAAATCGATGCGCTTGATACGGATGTCGAGGATCGCCACCCCGAGCTCCTTGCGCATGATCTGGTCGAGCTCGTGGGTGGGCTCCGACATCAGCTGGTCGCGCTTCTCGGCAATGATCTCCTGAAGCTCGAGCTTGCCGAACTGGTTGCGCAGCGCCTCATCGACCCGCGGCGAGATCAGCCGCTCGGCACTCTGTTCATTGCCGGAAGTCGCCTCGTAGTAGCGGGCCGGATCGACGATCTTCCACTTGACGTAGGAATCGACGATCACCGCCTTCTTTTCCAGCGTCAGGTAGCGGCTGGTGTCGGTGTCCAGCGTCAGCACCCGAGCATCGAAGGTACGCACCGTGTTGGTGACCGGCACCTTGAAGTGCAGCCCCGGCTGGATGTTGTCCTCGACGATCTCGCCAAAGCGCAGCTTGATGGCCCGCTGGGTCTCGTCGACGATGTAGAGGCTGTTGCTGCCCACCCAGGCGAGTACGGCGACGCCGGCGACGATGAGCAGGGAACGGTTATTGATCATCAGCGGCCCTCCCTGCGGATACCCTGCGACTGCGTGGTGCTGGTGCGGTTCGAACGGCTGCCGGTATCGTCATTGCGCATCTGCTCGAGCAGCGACGGCGAGACATCGACCTTGGCATCCGAGGATGCCGCCTTGTCGCCATTCAGCCCCAGCTTGTCCAGCGGCAGCACCATCAGCGGGCTGCCCTTGTCGATGTCCAACAGCACCTTGCTGGTCTTCGACAGCACCTCGGACATGGTGTCCAGATACATGCGGTCGCGCATGACCTGCGGTGCCTGGCGGTATTCGCCGAGCAGCGAGTTGAAGCGGTTGGTCTGACCCTGCGACTTGGCCACCACCGATTCGCGATACCCCTGGGCCTGCTCGATCATGCGCTGAGCCTGACCCTGGGCCTCGGGGATGATGGCGTTGGCGTAGCCGATGGCGTCGTTGATCATGCGCTGACGGTCCTCGCGCGCCTTGATCACATCGTCGAAGGCATCCTGCACAGCATCCGGCGCCGAGGTGGACTCGACGTTGATCGCCTGGATGCGCACACCGATGCCGTAGTTGTTGAGGTACGACTGCAGCCGGCTGGAGACGGTGTCCGCCAGCAGCTCGCGACCCGAGGTCAGGATGTCGTCCATCTCGGTGCCGCCGACCACATGGCGCAGCGCCGAGTCCAGTGCATTCTCGATGGACAGCTCCGGCGTACGCACATTGAGCAGATAGTCACGCGGGTTGGCGACCTGATACTGCGCGGAGATCTCGACCTGCACGATGTTCTCGTCCTTGGTGAGCATCGATTTAGTCTGGGAGATCGAGCGGACCCGGGTCACGTTGACCATGCGCACGTCGTCGACGATCGGCGCGTTCCAGTGCAGGCCGGGATTGACCACATCCTGAAACTTGCCGAAGCGCAGCACCACGCCGCGTTCGGACTGGTCGACCAGGTAGAAGCCGGAAGCCGCCCAGATCGCCAGCGCGACCACCGCCAGCAGGCCCGGCAGGGCGAAGGTGCTGCGCTTGCCGCCGCCACCTCCGCCACTGCCGCTGCCGCCGCGCTTGCCGCGTCCGCCGAGCATGCGGTTGAGCTTGTCCTGAAATTTCTTCAGGGCCTCGTCGAGGTCGGGCGGCCCCTGGTTGTTGCCGCCATTGCCGCCGCCGCCCCCGCGTCGGCCACCACCGCTCCAGGGGTCATGCTGATTGCCGCCCCCACCTGGCTCGTTCCAAGCCATACGTCGTCTCCACTAAGCAAGGTTGCGATAGGCATCGATGATCGGTCGGCCGGTTCCGGCCGCCGTATCGAATCAGTCCCGGATCCCGTCGGCCCAGGCCGGCGGCGCGAGCTCCTCCGGTGGCAGGTAATCCTCGGCGTTCTCGCCCTGGCGGGCGAGCAGCTGCAGGAACTCGCGCCGGGGCAGGCGAATCGATAGCAGGGTGTGTCCCTGCTCGTCGAAGCGCTCCTCCCGGACCGCGTCCAGTGCGTGCAGCCCCGCCCGTAGCCTACCCTGTTCAGGCGCCAGCGTCAGGTCCAGCTCGAGCAGATCCTCGGCCAGGCGTTCGGACAGCGCCTGGGCGAACAATTCGAGCCCCCGGCCGTCGCGGGCGGAGAGCCACACCTCCTCGGGCACACCATGGCCGTCGCGCTCGATGCGTGGCGCGCTGTCGAAGAGGTCGACCTTGTTCATGACACGCAGACAGGGCACCGCATCGGCGCCGATCTCGGCGAGCACCTTGTTGACCTCGGCCACGTTCTGTTCCCGGTCAGGGTCGGCGCAGTCGATGACGTGCACCAGCAGCGTCGCCTCCGCCGCCTCCTGCAGGGTGGCCTGGAAGGCCTCGACCAGCTTGTGCGGCAGATGGCGAATGAAGCCCACGGTGTCGGCCATCACCACCGGACCCACATCGGGAATCTCGAGCCGGCGCAGGGTCGGGTCCAGGGTCGCGAACAGCTGGTCGGCGGCATAGACCTCGGAGGCGGTCAGGGCATTGAACAGCGTTGACTTGCCGGCGTTGGTGTAGCCCACCAGCGAGACGCTGGGAATCTCGGCACGCGCGCGGGCACGACGGTTCTGCTCGCGCTGGCTGCGCACCTTGTCCAGGCGCTTGTGGATCGCCTTGATGCGACCGCGCAGCAGGCGGCGGTCGGTCTCGAGCTGGGTCTCGCCCGGCCCGCGCAGGCCGATGCCGCCCTTCTGGCGCTCGAGGTGGGTCCAGCCGCGCACCAGGCGAGTGGACATGTATTCCAGCTGGGCCAGTTCGACCTGCAGCTTGCCCTCGTGGGTGCGCGCGCGCTGGGCGAAGATATCCAGGATCAGGCCGGTGCGATCGAGCACGCGACACTTCAGGGCGCGCTCGAGGTTGCGCTCCTGGGAGGGACTCAGGCCATGGTTGAAGATCACCAGCTCGGCGTGATGGACCGCGAGCCGCTCGCGCAGCTCCTCCACCTTGCCGCTGCCGATGAAGGTACGCGGGTCGGGACGCCGCCGGCTCCCCTGCATGAGGGTCGCCGGCTCGGCCCCGGCGGAACGCACAAGCTCCAGGAACTCGCCCGGGTCTTCGCGCTCCTGTTCGTCCTGGAAGTCGATATGGACGAGTACCGCCGTTTCACCGGCGTCGGGACGTTCGAAAAACAATCAATGCCTCGCGATCAGCTTTCCTGGGCCGCGTTGGGATCCTGGGCCGGCAAGCGCACGTTGCGCGACGGCACCACGGTGGAGATGGCATGCTTGTAGACCATCTGGCTGACCGTGTTGCGCAGCAGGATGACGAACTGGTCGAAGGACTCGATCTGACCCTGCAGCTTGATGCCGTTGACCAGGAAGATGGACACCGGAATGCGCTCCTTGCGCAGGATGTTCAGGTACGGGTCCTGGAGGGACTGTCCTTTGGACATTTTGCTCTCCCTAACTGTCTCTCGTTAATGTCATTTTAATGGTTGGCCTTGCATGGCCCGCCCTCACGCCGGGCACGCCGCCAGCGTCAGAACAAGGCTCCATACTACGCTAAGTGCTGCACCGGCGCACGATTTTCAAGGTCTCGCCGAGCGGGTCGGCGGACAGGGCATCGACCCAGTGCAGCCCCGCCCAGGAGCGCAGCCAGGTCAGCTGTCGCTTGGCCAGCTGACGGGTGGCCACGACCCCGCGGTGATGCAGCTCCTCCGCGCTCAGGCGGCCGTCGAGATGCATCCATGCCTGACGATAGCCGACACTCTTGATCGCCGGAAGGTCGGCATGCAGGTCACTGCGACATTTCAGCGCACGCACCTCGTCGAGGAACCCGGCCTCGAGCATCGCCTCGAAGCGCGCCGCGATGCGCCGGTGCAGCACCGCCCGATCGGCGGGCGCCAGGCCGATGGGGATCACGCGCCAGGGCAGCGGTTCGGCCTGCTGCTCGCGCCACAGCGCGCTCATCGGCCGCCCGCTCAGGCGCTGGACCTCGAGCGCCCGCAGCAGGCGCTGCGGGTCGTTGGGGTGGATGCGTGCCGCCGACTCGGCATCGACGCGCACCAGCTCGGCATGCAGCGCCCCGAGCCCGTCGCGCGCCGCCCAGGCCTCCAGTTCGGCACGCACCGCCGGATCGGCGGCGGGCAGCTCGCCCATCCCGCCGAGCAGGCTGCGGAAGTAGAGCATGGTGCCGCCGACCAGCAGCGGCAGTCGGCCGGCGGCGAGGATCTCGTCGATGGCCTGGCGGGCGTCGTCGCGGAACTCGGCGGCCGAATAGGGGTCGGCCGGGTCGCGGATGTCGATCAGCCGGTGCGGGGCACGCTCCAGCTCCTCGGCCGAGGGCTTGGCGGTGCCGATGTCCATGCCGCGATAGACCATCGCCGAATCGACGCTGATCAGCTCGGCATCGAGGCGCTCGCGCAGTGCCATCGCCAGGTCGGTCTTGCCGGAGGCGGTGGGCCCCATCAGCAGCAGGATCGTCGGGCGGCGTTCCGTCGGGCGGCGATCCGTCGGGCGGCGCTCCGCCGCCGGGTGTGGCTCGTGCATGGGTGTCATTGTCCCCGCAAGAACAGCTTGTCCAGATCGTGCATCGACATCTCGGTCCAGGTCGGCCGGCCGTGGTTGCACTGGCCGCTGCGCTCGGTGCGCTCCATGTCGCGCAGCAGGGCATTCATCTCGGGGATCGTCAGCCGGCGGTTGGCGCGTACGCTGCCATGGCAGGCCATGGTCGCCAGCAGCTCGTTGATGTGGGCCTCGAGCCGGTCGGAGCGGCCGTAGCGCTCCAGGTCGCCGAGCATGTCGCGGACCAGCGGCTCGACGTCGGCCTGGGCCAGCAGCGCCGGCACCTGGCGCACCAGCAGGGTTTCCGGTCCGGCCACATCGAGCTCCACGCCCAATCGCCGGAAGGCGTCGTGGCACTGCTCGGCGGTTTCCACCGCATTGGCGCTCACCGCCAGCGACACCGGCACCAGCAAGGGCTGCGCGTCGAGGGCCCCGCCATGCACCTGCGTCTTCATGTGCTCGTAGGTGATCCGCTCGTGGGCGGCGTGCATGTCGACTACCACCAGTCCGCGCGTGGTCTGCGAGAGAATATAGACCCCGTGCAACTGGGCGACGGCATAGCCCAGCGGCGGCGTCCCGGTCGGGTCGTCCTCGGGCAGTGCCTGGCGGGCATCCGCGACTCGACGCCGCTCGTCGAGCGCCACGCCGGCCGCCGCCCCGCCCACTTCCGGCTCGGCCTGGGGGGTCAGCAGCTGCGTCTCGTGATCGGGGTGCAGCGCCCGGTAGCCGGCCATGAACTCGCGGACCCGATCGGCCCCGGGGCGCGGCGCCCGTTCCGCGTCATCAGCGCCGCGCAGCGCCATGGGCTGCTGGTGCCAGGCCGGCTCGGTGGCCGGTTGTCCACGGGTATCGGCCGCCGGCACCGAGGCGCCCGGATCGTCGGCCGTCGCCGGCTCGTCCTCCTCGCCGGCGGTCTCGGGACGCACCTCGCCCAGCGCCCGGTGCAGGCTCGAGAACAGGAAGTCGTGCACCAGGCGACCGTCGCGGAAGCGTACTTCGTGCTTGGTCGGATGGACATTGACGTCGACCACCGCGGGGTCGAGCTCCAGGTAGAGCACGAACACCGGGTGGCGGCCGTGAAAGAGCACGTCCCGGTAGGCCTGACGAATGGCATGGGCCACCAGCCGATCGCGCACCACCCGGCCGTTGACGAAGAAGTACTGCTGATCGGCCTGGGCCCGCGAATGGGTGGGCAGGCCGACCCAGCCCCACAGCCGCATGCCCGAGGCCTCGATATCCAGATGCAGGGCGTTGTCGAGGAACTTGCCGCCCAGCAGCGCCGATACACGCCGCTCGCCGGCCTCGCCGTCGGCGGCGGGTCGCAGCTGATGCACGGTCTTCTGATTGTGGCGCAGCACCCAGCCGATGTCGTAGCGCGACAGCGCCAGGCGCCGGAACGCTTCCTCGAGATGGCCGAACTCGGTCTTCTCGGTGCGCAGGAACTTGCGCCGCGCCGGGGTATTGAAGAACAGGTCGCGGACCGTTACCGAGGTGCCCCGGGGATGGGGCGCCGGCGACACCCGCGGCTCCATCTGTCGCCCTTCGGCAACCACCCGCCAGCCGCCGCGCGGATCGTCGGTAACATTGGACACCAGCTCGAGACGCGCCACCGAACTGATCGAGGCCAGCGCCTCGCCACGAAAGCCGAGGCTGGCCACCCCCTCGAGTTCCTCGAGGGAGAGGATCTTGCTGGTGGCATGGCGCGACAGCGCCAGCGGCAGGTCATCCTCGGTGATGCCGCCACCATCGTCGCGTACCTTGATCAGCCGCGCGCCGCCGGCCTCGAGTTCGATCTCGATACGCCGGCTGCCCGCGTCGATGGCGTTCTCGACCAGCTCCTTGAGCACCGAGGCAGGGCGCTCGACCACCTCGCCGGCGGCAATCTGGTTGGCCAGACGCGGATCGAGAACCTGTATGCGTCGCAGCGTTCGGGAAGTCATTGCGGTCTCGTCACCCCTGGGGAATCCGCAGCACCTGCCCCACCCGGATCGTGTCACCCTTCAGCGAATTGGCTTCGCGCAGGGCGCTGAGCGATACCTGATGACGCGAGGCGATTTCGGAGAGGGTATCCCCGGGCTGGATGCGATACTCGTTGGCCTGCCGGCCACGCTGCTGATCGCGCTGCCAGGCCAGCAGGCTGTTGGGCGGCGGATTCTGGTGGAAGTGCGCGTCGAGCCCGGCGAAGATCGCCTGTGCCAGCTTGCGCTGATAGACGCTGCTGGTCAGCCGCCGCGCCTCGTTCGGGTTGGAGATGAAGCCGGTCTCCACCAGCAGCGAGGGGATGTCCGGCGACTTGAGGACCACGAAACCGGCCTGCTCGACCCGTGACTTGTGCAGGTCGTTGATGCGGTCGAGACGGTCTAGCACCTGGCTACCGGCGGCCAGCGAGTCGTTGAGCGTGGCGGTCATCGTCAGGTCCAGCAGCACCCCGCGCAGCACGCGATCCTTGTCGGCCAGGTTGAGGTTGCCGTCGACCCCGCCGATCAGGTCGGAACGGTTCTCGCTGGCGGCCAGCCACTTGGCGGTCTCGGAGGTCGCCCCGCTCTGCGACAGCGCGAAGACCGAGCTGCCGTGGGGCCGAGGACTCTTGAAGGCGTCGGCGTGAATCGAGACGAAGAAATCCGCCTTCTGGTCGCGGGCCAGCAGGGTGCGCTGTCGCAGCCCCACATAATAGTCGCCGTCACGAATCAGCACCGCCTTGAAGCCCGGCGCGGCATCGATGATCTGCTTGAGTCGACGGGCGATGGCCAGCGTGACGGTCTTCTCGCGCGTGCCCCCCGCGCCGATCGCGCCCGGGTCCTCGCCACCATGACCGGCGTCCACGGCGATGATGATGTCCCGCTTGGGGTGCGGCTTGGCCTTCTCCCGGGCGCCGACCGTGGCCGGCTCGGCCTTGCCGCCCGCCTTCGCCTGGGTCTTGGCCAGCCCGGCGGAGATTTCCTGGTCACGGATCATCGCCTCGATGGGGTCGATCGGATCCTTGACCGCGCTCTCGCCGGGATACTCGAGATCCACCACCAGACGGTGGCCATACTGCTCGTTGGGCGGCAGTATGAAGTGACGCTGCTCGACCCGACGATTGAGATCCAGCACGACCCGCAGGTCCTTGCCGTGGCGGACGCCGGTACGGATGTCGTCGATGGCGCTGTCGCTGACGTCGGGCGTGCCCGCCCCCGAGGCCAGCCGGGTGTCATCCAGATCGACGACCAGTCGCCGCGGGTTGTCGAGCGAGAAGATGTTGGCATCGGGCTTCGCACTGAGGTCGAACACCAGACGCACGTGGTCGGGTGCCGCCCACAGGCGCAGGTTGTCGAGCGTGTTGGCCTCGGCGGGCATGGCGCCCAGCACCAGGGCGCCGACGAGCAGCGTCATGGCCAGACGAGACAGGCGGGCACGGAATGTGGCGACACGCTCCCTCATGACGATTGCCGGCCCTCGACCTCGTCATCCCCGAGCCGGGCAAGCACCGCCCTCCCGCGCTCGGTGCCCGCCTGCAACCGGGCTCGGCGCCCTGCCGCGACCACACTCAGCGTGACGACGAGATCCGCCACGGGCAGGAAACCCTCGCCCCGGCTCGGCCACTCGACGATGCTCAGACCCGCGTCGTCGAGCAACTCGCGCCCGCCGATGAACTCCAGCTCCTCGGGATCGCCCAGGCGATAGAGGTCGAAGTGATTCACCCGGGCCGTGGGCAGCGTGTAGGGCTCCACAAGGGTATAGGTGGGGCTCTTGACCGCCCCCTGGTGACCGTAGGCCCGCAGGATACCCCGCGTCAGGGTGGTCTTGCCGGCGCCCAGCTCACCCTCCAGGTAGAGGCGCCCCCGGCCGGCCAGGGCCCGCCCCAGGGCCTCGCCGAAGGCGACCTGGGCGGCTTCATCGGGCAGTGAGATATCCATCGTCGTCACGGGTTCAGCCATTCGCCAAGATTCGCGCATAGGATGCCAGATCACCCGCCAGCAAGCCACGCTCGCCCTGCCCGGCCGCCGCCCGGTCGGCGGCGCGGGCATGCAGCACCACGCCGACCCGCCCTGCCGACTCCAGCGTCAGCCCCTGGGCGACCAGCGCCCCGAGCAGTCCCGAAAGCACATCGCCCATGCCGCCGCTGGCCATGCCAGGGTTGCCGAAGGGGCAAAGCCCGACCCCCGAAGGACCGGCCACCAGGCTGCCGGCGCCCTTCAGGATCACCGTGCCACCGCGCTCGGCCTGCAGGCGCTTCACCGCCGCCAGCCGGTCGGCCTGCACCTCGCCACCCGAACAGTCCAGCAGGCGCCCGGCCTCGCCGGGGTGCGGCGTGAGCAGCCAGTCGTCGCGGCGCGTGCCCGGCCAGCACGTCACCAGCAGGTTGAGCGCATCGGCATCCACCACCAGTGGCTTGCCGACCTCCAGCGCCGCCTGCAGCAACCCCTGGCCCCAGGCGCCCTGCCCCAGTCCGGGACCGACGACGATCACATCCGCGCCGTCGAGCAGCGGGCGGGCATCGCTGACGCCACGCACGCCCCGGGCCATCACCTCCGGGGTGCGGGTTAGGCTGGCCGCAACATGCTCGGGCGCGGTGGCCAGGCTGACCTTGCCGGCCCCCAGCCGGGCCGCGGTCTGGCTGGCCAGCAGCGCGGCGCCCCCGAAGCCCGGCGCCCCGCCGACCACCAGCACATGACCGAAGTCGCCCTTGTGGCTGCCCCGTGCTCGCGGCGGCAACGCCTCGCCGACGATCTCCGCCCCCAGACACTCGGCGGCCGGCACCAGGTCCTCGTGCGCCTCGGCTATAACGCCCAGGTCGCGGAAGGCCAGCTCGCCGACCTGGTCCGCGGCCTGGCCGGTGTGCAGACCCAGCTTGTCGGCAATGAAGGTGACCGTGAGGTCGGCCCGCACCGCGCAGCCCAGCACCCGGCCGGAATCCGCCGCCAGCCCGGAAGGGATATCGATCGCCAGGATCGGCCGGCCGCTGGCATTGAGTGCCGCGATAACCGCATCGAAGGGCTCGCGTACCGTGCCGCCGAGGCCGGTGCCGAGCAGGGCGTCGACCACCACCTCGCCGCTCAGGGTGACATCGGGCGACCAGGCCAGCGCCTCCACGCCGGCCAGCCGGGCCAGCTCGTGAGCGCGGGCCGCATCGCCATCGAGGCTCGCCGGATCGCGCACCGCCAGCAGCTGCACCGTCAGCCCCTCGGCCGCGGCCAGCGCGGCCAGCACATAGCCGTCGCCGCCGTTGTTGCCGCCGCCGCAGACCACGCTCAGCCGCCGGGCCTCGGGCCAGCGCGCGCGCAGTTCGGCATAGGCCGCCCGGGCCGCGCGGCGCATCAGGGTAAATCCAGGAAGGGAGCTGGCGGTGTCCGCAGCAATGGTACGACGATCGATCTCGCGCACCTGTTCGGCAAGGTAGAGGGGGTGTTTGGACATCGTCGTCTCCTGAACATGACCGTTGGCTGGCGAATAGTGTAGGCTGCGCCTGCCGGCGATTTCAGCCTCCCACGCCAGTCGAACGACAGGACTCCATGAGCGCCAGCCAATCCTCTTCCGTCCGCGAGCCGATCGACCTGGACACGCTCGCCGAACGCATCAAGCAGTGGGGCCGCGAACTGGGCTTCCAGCAGATCGGCATCACCGATACCGATCTGGAAAGCCACGAGCGCTATCTCGAGCGCTGGCTGGCCGCCGGCCACCACGGCGAGATGGACTACATGGCCAGGCACGGCACCAAGCGCACCCGCCCGGCCGAGCTGGTGCCCGGCACCCTGCGGGTGATCAGCGCGCGCATGGACTACCTGCCGCCCGAGGTCGAGACGACGAAAGTGCTCGGCCGGCCCGAGAAGGCCTATGTCTCACGCTACGCGCTGGGCCGCGACTACCACAAGCTGATCCGCAAGCGCCTGGCCGAACTGGCCAAACGCATCGAAGCCGAGGTCGGCGCCTTCGGCTACCGCGCCTTCGTCGACTCGGCCCCGGTGATGGAACGCGCCCTGGCCCAGAAGGCCGGACTGGGCTGGTTCGGCAAGAACGCCATGCTGCTCAACCCCCGGGCCGGCTCACTGTTCTTTCTCGGCGAGCTCTACACCGACCTGCCGCTGCCGGTGGACGAACCGTTCGACGGCGAGCACTGCGGCAGCTGCAGCGCCTGCCGCACGGCCTGCCCCACCGGGGCGATCGTCGACGACAAGGTGGTCGACTCGCGGCGCTGCATCTCGTATCTGACCATCGAGTTGCACGGTAGCATTCCCGAACGCTATCGCGAGGCGATCGGCAATCGCGTCTACGGCTGCGACGACTGCCAACTGGTCTGCCCCTTCACCCGCTTCACCCGGGTCAGCCACGAGGGCGACTTCGCACCCCGCCACGACCTGGACCGCGCCGACCTGCTCACCCTGTTCGCCTGGAGCGAAGCGGAGTTCCTCGACAGGACCGCGGGCAGCGCGATCCGCCGTATCGGCTACGAACGCTGGCTGCGCAACCTCGCCGTGGGGCTCGGCAATGCGCCCTGGAGCCGCGCCGTCGAGGCCGCGCTACACGCCCGGCTCGCCTACCCCTCGGACCTGGTTCGCGAGCATGTGCGCTGGGCCCTCGCACGACAGCGCGACAAGCGCCGGCAGCGCATCGCCAGCGACGGGTGAAACCGAGCGCGGCGACTATTCCTCCTCGTCGTGCACCGGCGCCTCGAGGTTGAGGAAGGTACGCCGATAGTGGCGCAGCTCGGCGACCGACTCGCGGATGTCGTCCAGGGCCTGATGGCTGGCGCGCTTCTCGAAGCCCTTGAGCGCCGCCGGATTCCAGCGCTTGGCCAGCTCCTTGAGGGTCGAGACGTCGAGGTTGCGATAGTGGAAAAATGCCAGCAGGTCGGGCATCTCGCGCTCCAGGAAGCGCCGGTCCTGATGAATGCTGTTGCCGCACATCGGCGAGGTGTTGACCACCACGTGCTGCTTGAGAAACTCGAGCGTGCGCCGCTCGGCTTCGGCGGTATCCACGGTGCTGGCCTTGACCCGGTCGATCAGCCCCGAGTCGCCGTGGGTCTTGGTATTCCAGTCATCCATGCCCGCCAGCAGGGCGTCGGCCTGCTTGACGGCGATCACCGGCCCCTCGGCGATCGGATTCAGCTCATTGTCGGTGATCAGGGTGGCGATCTCGATGATGCGCTCCCGGTCGGGGTCGAGCCCGGTCATCTCGAGATCGATCCATACCAGACGATCATTGCGCGGGGCGGTGGCATCGGCCATTGGCGGCTCCTTGGTCGGTGGCGGCGCTACCCGATCCGGGGAAGGGGTCGGACAGCGGCGGCGTGGCTAGTTACAATGCCTGCCATTGTACGCTTCGCCGAGGCCCCATGAGCAAACGCAAGCTATCCCGTCAGCAGCGCTGGCGCATCGAGAAGATCCAGGCAGAACGCGCCGCCCGTGCCGAACGCCAGGCCGAGCGCGAGACCCGGTCGCTGGAAGCCGGTGAACATGGCCCGGAGCAGCCCGGACGCGTGATCGCCCACTTCGGCCGCACGCTGGACGTTCGCGGCGACACCGACGCGACCCTGCACCGCTGCCACCTGCGCGCCAACCTCGAGGGTCTGGTCACCGGCGACCGGGTGGTCTGGCGCCGGGCCACCGACGACAGCGGCGTGGTGGTGGCCCGCGACACGCGCGACAATGTTCTCGAGCGCCCCGACGCGCGCGGCCAGCTCAAGCCGGTGGCGGCCAACATCGACCAGATCCTGATCGTCTTCGCGGTCGAGCCGGCCCCCTTCGCCAATCTGATCGACCGCTACCTGGTGGCCGCCGAGGCCACCGGCATCACGCCGGTGCTGGTGCTCAACAAGACCGACCTGCTGCCCGAGGACGGCGGCACACTCGGGCACCTGCTCGAGCGCTACCGCCGCCTCGGCTACACGGTGGTACGCGCCACCACTCGGGGCGAGACCGGCCTCGATGCCCTGCATGCCCAGCTCACCGGACGCACCTCGGTGTTCGTCGGCCAGAGCGGCGTGGGCAAGTCCTCGCTCATCGACCGCCTGCTCCCGGACGAGGCCCTGCGCATCGGTGCGCTTTCCGAGGACTCGCGCAAGGGGACCCATACCACCACCACCGCCCGACTCTATGCCCTGCCCGCCGGCGGCGAACTGATCGACTCGCCGGGCATCCGCGAGTTCGGCCTCGGCCACCTCGACGCCCGAGAGATCACCGATGGCTTCGTCGAGTTCCGCCCCTATCTGGGCCGCTGCCGGTTCCGCGACTGCCGCCATCGCGACGAACCCGGCTGCGCCCTGCAAGTGGCGATCGATGCCGGCGAGATCAGCGCCGAACGCTTCGCCAGCTACCGCCGCATCCTCGACGAGCAGGCCGGTCGCTGAGCCGCGACGGCATACCACGCCAAGGCCGGTCGCCAGCCGCCGACGGCTGTGACATCATCCGGACATCCGCTGACCGAAAGGAGTCGACGATGAGCTCTGAAGACAACCTGCTACCGCTGATCGTGGAGCCCGCCCAGCTCGCCGAACATCTCGATGCCCCCCAGCTGCTGATCATCGACGTGCCGCTCAAGGCCGAGAGCTACGACGAGGGGCATGTGCCCGGCGCGGTCTTTCTCGACCATCGCCGCCTGATGGCCGGCAGCGGCGACGTGCCCAATGACGTCCCCGACGAGGCCGCACTGTCCGAGCTGTTCTCGGCGCTGGGCCTGACCCGCGATACGCACGTCGTGGCCTACGACGACGAGGGCGGCGGCTGGGCCGGACGCCTGCTGTGGACCCTCGAGCTGATCGGTCATACCCGCTATTCCTACCTCAACGGCGGTATCCGCGCCTGGCGCGCCGACGGGCTCGAAACCACCCGCGAACCGCGCCTGCCGCACCCCAGTGACTATCAGGCCGAGATCCGCCACCCCGAGGTACTGATCACTCGCGACGAGCTTCTCGAACGCCTCGGCGACCGGACGCTGGCCGTCTGGGATGCCCGCTCTCCCGAGGAATACCGTGGTGAGAAGGGCCAGAATCGCCGCCTCGGGCATATCCCCGGCGCGGTCAACCTGGAATGGACCCGCGCCATGGACCCCGACCGCGGCCTGCGCATCCGCGACTACGCCGAGCTGGTCACCGAACTCGAAGCCCTGGGGCTGACCCCGGACATGGAAGTGGCCACCCACTGCCAGAGCCATCACCGCAGCGGCTTCACCTGGCTGGTCGGCAAGGCGCTGGGGTTTGAACACATGCGCGGCTACGCCGGTTCCTGGAAGGAGTGGGGGAACCGCGGCGATACACCGGTCGAAGTCTAACCCCCTCGACACTGCCACCCCTCGACACTGCGCCGGCGCCGCCGGTTGCGATCCCCGGCCGCCGCGACTATCGTGGCGGCTTCGTTTTCCAGTCGTGGATACCTGCCGTGGATCGCGCCCAGCTGTTCGCCCTGAGTCAGTACCCCCTGCCCCATCACGGGTTGTCGCGCCTGATCGGCCGCCTCGCCGAATGCCGCACACCGTGGTTGAAGGATCTGCTGATCCGGCGCTTCATCCGTACCTTCGACGTCGACATGAGCCAGGCGCGCGAACCGGACCCGCGCGCCTACCCCTGCTTCAACGACTTCTTCACTCGCGCACTGCGCGACGATGCCCGACCGCTCGGCGAGGGACTGGTCTCCCCCGCCGACGGCCTGCTCTCGCAGTCCGGGCGCCTCGAGGCCGGCACGCTGGTCCAGGCCAAGGGGCGGCACTACTCGCTGACCACCCTGCTCGGCGGCGACGCCGACCGGGCGGCGTCCTTCCGAGGCGGCAGCTTCGCCACCATCTACCTCTCGCCGCGCGACTACCATCGCGTGCACATGCCGCTGGACGCCACCCTGCGCGAGATGGTCTACGTCCCCGGCCGGCTGTTCTCGGTCAATCTGGCCACCGCCGAGCATGTCCCCGACCTGTTCGCCCGCAACGAGCGCCTGGTGTGCTTCTTCGACACGCCGCAGGGGCCGCTGGCGATAGTGCTGGTCGGGGCGATGATCGTGGCGGCCATCGAGACCGTGTGGGCCGGCCAGATCACGCCCCTGGCCGGACGCATCCAGAACACGCGCTTCGACACCCCGGTGGAGCTGGCCCGTGGCGCGGAGATGGGGCGCTTCAAGCTGGGCTCGACGGTCATCCTGTGCACCGCCGAGCCGGTGGCGTTCCGCCAGGACCTGCAGGCCGATGCCAGCCTGGTGCGCATGGGCCAGTCGCTGGGCGAGCTGCCGGGCACGCCGGCCGCCGCGGATGAAGCCGAGCGCCTGCCCGGCACCGCGGATTGAATCAGACTCAGCAGCGCGACGCGGGGAAGGCCAGCACCTCGGCCAGCTCGCGGTGGCCCAGCGCCAGCTGGATCAGCCGATCGATGCCCAGCGCCACCCCGCTGCCCTCGGGCATGCCCGCCTCGAGCGCGGCGATCAGGCGCTGGTCGACGTCCACCGCGGGCTTGCCGGCGGCCTCGCGGGCGGCGTTGTCGGCGGCGAAGCGGGCGGCCTGCTCGTCGGCATCAACGAGTTCATCGTAGCCGTTGGCCAGCTCCAGGCCGTCGACGTAGAGCTCGAAGCGCGCGGCCACGGCGTCGCCCTCGTCGTCGACGCCGTGGCGCGCCAGCGCCGCCTGGCTGGCCGGGTAGTCCACCACCACGTCGATGCCCTCGCGCCCCAGGTGCGGCTCGATGGCGAAGCTCATCAGCAGATCCAGACAGCCGTCGCGATCGGCATCGCGCATGTCCAGGCCGCCGCGCTCGCCCGCCAGCCGCCGCAGCTCGGCAAGCGGCGTGGTGAACGGGTCCACGCCGAGCCGCTGACGAAACAGGGCCCGATAGCGATGCCGGCGACAGGCGCCGCGCCCGGGCAGCAGGGTTCTCACCAGCGCCTCGGTCTCGTCGATCAGCGCCGCCAGCGAGAAGCCCGGCCGGTACCATTCGAGCATGGTGAACTCGAGGTTGTGCCGCGCCCCCGTCTCGCCGTCGCGGAAGCAGCGCGCCAGCTGGAAGATCGGGCCGCTGCCCGCCGCCAGCAGGCGCTTCATGGCGAACTCCGGCGAGGTCTGCAGCCACAGCCGCTCGCGCCCCGCCGGCGTCCTCGCCTCGGTGCACAGCGAATCCAGATGCACGTCGGTGCTGCCGCCGCGGCCCAGCACCGGCGTCTCCACCTCCAGCACGTCGCGCTCGGCGAAGAACGCCCGCACCCGGGCCAGCAGCCGCGCCCGCTCGCGCAGCGTCTCGAGACTCGCCGTGGGTTGCCAGTCGTTTGCCATGCTCTTCCTCTAACGTAAAAGCCACGCCCGTAAGCGTGGCTTCACAGATTGCACCGGCATGACGGTACACCCCGTTCGATCAACGCGAAACTCGAGTCCTCGCCGAGCGCGCGCCTGACAAGGCGGATTCCAACGAGACCGCGGAGTTTGGTGTCCCAAATGAGCAGGTCGAGGCGGAATTCAACGCCGTCAGGCGTGCGCGCAGGCAGGACCCGGGGTCAAGCGCGAGAGACGTACTCGCCGGAACGCGTGTCAACTTTCAGCACTTCGCCTTCATTGATGAACAGCGGCACCCGCACCACCGCGCCGGAGGACAGCGTCGCCGGCTTGGAGCCGCCCTGGGCGGTATCGCCCTTCAGGCCGGGATCGGTCTCGGTGACTTCCAGCTCGATGAAGTTCGGCGCCGAGACGCTGATCGGGTTGTCGTTCCACAGCGTCACCGTGTAGGCCACCTGCTCCTTGAGCCACTTCTCGGTGTCGCCCAGCGCCCGCTTGTCGACCGCATACTGCTCGAAGGAGCCGTCGGTCTTCATGAAGTGCCACATCTCGCCGTCGTTGTAGAGGTACTCCATGTCCAGCTCGAGAACGTCGGCAGCTTCCAGCGATTCGCCGGACTTGAAGGTGCGCTCCCAGACACGACCGGTCATCAGGTTGCGCAGCTTGACGCGGTTGAAGGCCTGGCCCTTGCCCGGCTTGACGAATTCGTTGTCGACGATGGCACAGGGATCGCCGTCCAGCATCACCTTCAGACCGCCCTTGAATTCGTTGGTAGAATAGCTCGCCATGATTCCTCGCTGATGATCTCGGCGCGCCGCCTGGCGGCCACGCACGTAATGTTTTCGGCCAGGCCGCACGGCCTCGCCCCATCGAATGGTGCCCCGAATGATAACCCGAAGCCCGCGTCTTTTGCAGCGCACGGACGCCGTGTCCGCCGCCTCCATCCACCGGACCGAATCCTGGCAGACCCAGTTGAGCCATGCCGTGCGCGACCCGCGCGAGCTGCTCGCGCGTCTCGACCTCGACGCGGCCTGGTTGCCCGGGGCCGACGCCGGGCACGATCTGTTCGCGGTGCGCGTGCCCGAGGCCTACCTGCGACGCATCCGCCTCGGCGACCCGGCCGACCCGCTGCTGCGCCAGGTACTGCCGGTAACGGCCGAGACCCGCACGCCGCCGGGTTTCGTCACCGACCCGCTGGCCGAGGCGGAGCATACCCCGCGGCGCGGGCTGATTCACAAGTATGTCGGGCGCGTGCTGCTGATCACCAGCCCGGCCTGTGCGATCAACTGCCGCTACTGCTTCCGCCGCCATTTCCCCTATGCCGAGAACTCGCCGTCCCGCGAGCAATGGCAGGAAAGCCTCGACTACCTGCGCGCGGACACGACCATTCGCGAAGCCATCCTTTCCGGCGGCGACCCGCTCGCCTCCAGCGATGCGCGCCTGGCATGGCTGGTCGAGGAGCTGGCGGCGATTCCGCACCTACAGCGGCTGCGCCTCCACACCCGGCTGCCGGTGGTGATTCCCGACCGGGTCGACGACGCCCTGCTGGACTGGCTGGCCGCCACGCGCCTGCAGACGGTGATGGTGCTGCACATCAACCACCCTGCCGAGATCGACGACGCGGTGATCGCCGCCTGCGCACGGCTGAAGGACGCCGGCGTGACCCTGCTCAACCAGAGCGTGCTGCTGCGCGGCGTCAACGATGACGTGGCCGTGCTTGCCGAGCTGTCGGAGGCGCTGTTCGCCGCCGGCATCCTGCCCTACTACCTGCACGTGCTGGACCCGGTGGCCGGCGCGGCACACTTCGACGTGCCCGACGCCGAGGCGCGCGCCCTGCACCGGGCCCTGCGCGATCGCCTGGCCGGCTTCCTGCTGCCGCGGCTGGTGCGCGAGATCCCCGGCGAGGCAAGCAAGACGCCCCTGTAAGCCGTGAGCGACAAGAAAACCCCCAGGCAAGGCCTTGGGGGTCATTACTTTCAGCTTACCGCTTACCGCTGCCTGAACTCGGCTCAGGCCAGCGTCTCGGCGGTGACGTTGGGGGCCACGGCCCGGTCGGCGGTCAGGTGGCGGTTGATCGCCCCCAGCACGGCCTTCATCGAGGCGCTGGTGATGCTCTCGTCGATGCCCACGCCGAACACCGACTGGTCCGCGATGCGCACTTCCACGTAGGCGATCGCCTCGGCGTCGGAGCCCTGGCCGCGGGCGTGCTCGTGGTAGTCGATGATCTCGATGTCGCGGCCGTCGGCGGCCAGCGCCTTGACGAAGGCATCCAGCGGCCCGTTGGCGATGCCCCGCACCTCGCGGGGGGCACCGTCGACGGCCAGCGTCGCCTCGAGCTGCAGGCGCGGCCCGTCGTCCTCGGAGCTCAGGCGATGATGCAGCAGGCGGTAGTGGGAATCCGCCGCCAGGTACTCGTCGGCGAAGGCCTGGTAGATCATCTCCGCGGTGATCTCGCGGCCGGTACGCTCGGCCACCGCCTGCACCACCTGGCTGAACTCGATGGACAGCCGGCGCGGCAGCTCGATGCCGTACTCCTCCTCGAGCAGATAGGCCACGCCGCCCTTGCCCGACTGGCTGTTGACGCGGATCACCGCCTCGTAGGTGCGGCCCACGTCGAGCGGGTCGATGGGCAGATAGGGCACGGCCCAGATGCCCTCGGGGTTGTCGCGGCGCTCGGCCATGCCCTTCTTGATGGCATCCTGGTGCGAGCCGGAGAACGCCGTGAACACCAGGTCGCCCACATAGGGGTGGCGCGGATGCACCGGCAGCTGGTTGCAGTGTTCCACCTCGCGCATGACCGGCGTGATGTTCGAGAAGTCGAGCCCCGGATGCACGCCCTGGGTATAGAGGTTCATCGCCAGGGTGACGATGTCGACGTTGCCGGTCCGCTCGCCATTGCCGAACAGCGTACCCTCGACCCGATCGGCGCCGGCCATCACCCCCAGCTCCGCCGCGGCGACGCCGGTGCCGCGGTCGTTGTGCGGGTGCAGGCTGACGATCAGGCTGTCGCGCCGCGCCACATGCCGGCAGAACCACTCGATCTGGTCGGCGTAATGGTTGGGCGTGGCGATTTCCACGGTGGCCGGCAGGTTGACGATCATCGGCTTGTCGGGCGTCGGGCCATAGGTGGCGCTGACCGCGTCGACGATCTGCACGGCGAAGTCCAGCTCCGTGGAGGTGAACAGCTCCGGCGAGTACTGAAAGGTCCACTCGGTCTCCGGATGCTCGGCCATGCGCTGCTTGATCAGCGTGGTGGCGTCGGTGGCGATCTGGATGCACTCGGCCTTGTCGACGCCGAACACCACCCGCCGGAACACCGGGTCGGTGGCGTTGTAGACGTGGACGATGGCCCGCTTGGCCCCCTTGAGCGCCTCGAAGGTGCGATCGATCAGGTGCGGACGCGCCTGGGTCAGCACCTGGATGGTCACGTCGTCGGGCACCCGGTCGTTGTCGATCAGCTCGCGCACGTAATCGAAGTCGATCTGCGAGGCCGAGGGGAAGCCCACCTCGATCTGCTTGAAGCCGATCTGCACCAGCAGCTCGAAGAAGCGCCGCTTGCGCTCCAGGTCCATGGGATCGATCAGCGCCTGATTGCCGTCGCGCATGTCGACGCTGCACCACTGCGGCGGCTGGGTCAGCCGGCGACTGGGCCACTGGCGATCGGGCAGATCGACGGCCTCGAAGGGACGGTACTTGACGGACGGATCGGGCAACATCATGGCGTAGTCTCCTCGGCGTGACGACGACGGGACGCGCGAGCCGGGCCACAACGGCAACGCCCCGCCGACGGCATCGTCGGCGGGGCGTGGCTGGCGGGCTCGACACGTTCCGCGCACCGGCCGGCGACGCGCGCGACAGGGGCCGCGCTCGGCGTCGGGGTGACGGTCGTCATGGGGTATCGGAAAGGATGGAGCGGCATGGGGCTTTCTCGTAATTGGCTGAACGTCCGGACGGCAACACGCCTCGCTTCGGCTTCAGAGGCCGGCGCGCAGGCGTAGTCGTGACGCTAGTGAGAAAGTCGCAATACCGTGTGTCATGGCCTCAAGAAATCAATTCCCGCGGGGCTTGTCAACTCCACCCCGCCCAGCCAAGGCAATCGCGGCCGGCCCTGACGAGGGCGTCGGGGGGCAGCCCGGCCTCACCCCGTGGTCACCGGCTCCGCCACCAGCAACCGCCACAGCGCCTGCGCCTGTTCCGCCGCCTCGCGCCCTCTCTCGGTCAGGTAACCGCCGTCGGCCTGGGTCACCAGCCCCTGATCGTACAGGCGACGCACCGCCGCCACCCGGTCCGGATCCGCCGAGCCGTGGACCTTGAGGCCCTCCTGGCGCGTGTCGAGATTGAACAGGCAGAGCAGATTGAGCGCATCGAGAACATCGGGCGAATAGGTCATGGCAGCCTCTTGGAAAGTCTGTGGCGATGCCTTCACTGTAGCCTGCTCGTCCCCGGTTCGCCCATCGCGACCGCGCCTTAGCAGGGGGTCAAGCCTTCGCCCTCCGGGTCGAGCAGCTGCTCGAAGCGCCCCAGGCGCTCGATCTCGCGCCCCCGGGCCCACTGGTCCAGGCGCCGGTCAGGCGTGAAGCGGTTGCGCACCACGTGCACCAGCGCCGGGTTGCCCTTCTCGTCGAGCCGATGGACCCAGCCGACCGCGCCGCTGGTATAGGCCACCAGGCTGCCGATCGGCTGCAGGCCGAAGCGGCGGATATAGCGCTGCGCCCACTGGGAATCGAACTGCTCGCCGTGGGTCAGCAGGTGGCGATAGATGGCCTCGATGCCCCGGGCGGGGCGGTCCGGGCGGCGCCGCGCCATGGCATCCATGACGTCGACCACCGCGGCGGCCCGGCCCAGCGTCGACAGCGCCTCGCCCGACAGCCCCCGCGGATAGCCGCTGCCGTCGAGGCGCTCGTTGATCTCGACGACCACGCTCCTGATGACGTCCGGCGCCAGCCAGCGACACTCGCCGAGGCGCTCGCGCAGCGTCTCGACGTGTTCCGTCAGCTGCCGGTACTGCGCCTCGTCGAGCTGCCGGGCGGCCAGCAGCGCATCGGGCAGCAGCGCCTTGCCCAGGTCGTGCACCAGCGCCGTGGCCACGACCGCCTTGAGCAGCTCGCGCGGGACCTGGCGGCTGGCCACCAGGTCGGCCAGTCGCGCGGCCACGGTGATGCCGTGCTGCACGATCACCGGCTCGCGATGCAGGCAGCCGGTCGCGAACAGTACCGCCTCGCGGTCCTGCTCCAGCAGGCTCAGCAGCAGGTCGCTGGCCTTCGACAGCCGGGCGCTGTCCACGCGCTGGCCCTGCTTGAGCTCGAGCACCTGAGCATTGATCAGGTCGGCCACCTTGGCCAGACGGCGCGCCATGGGCGTGGCATAGCGTGTCTCGGTGGCGGTCTGGGCCGCCAGCGACGCCTTGTCGGCGGGCGCCTGGAACAGCGGCGACGGCGCCAGGTTGCGGCCGTTGACGGCGTCCCGGGCGCTCTCGCGTTCGATCTCCTTGACCAGATACCACACCAGACGCTCGAAACGCGGTGCCGTGTCGTCGAAGGCAAAGCCGACCAGCGCCCGCTGCCAGCGATCATCCGAGGTGACGTGACGCACCTCGCCGCGTGCCTCGAGGCGCTGGCCGCTGGGGAAGATCGCCACGACCTGATCGAGCGTCTGGCCCTGCTCCAGGTGCACCGCCTCGCCGAGGGGCAGCTGCAGCAGGCAGCCGCCCAGCGAGAGATTCAGCAGCTCACCGCGGATCGTGCGCGTCGTCTCGCCGGTGTCGAGCGTGATCTCCACGGGCACCTGCATGCCCGACCTGAGTTCGGCCCGGAAGGCATGGCGGCGGTGCCAGACGTCGAGCGTTTCGGGGTACGGGCACCAGAAGCGCAGGCGTCCGGGCGTGACGTTCATGGGGCTTGCCGTCATCGGGTGGGTCGAGACCATCGCCCCGCTTGCCTGCCCCGACAACCGGAACGGACGCTCCGCCACCAGACCGCTGGCCACCTCCGGCACCGCCGTCACGTCGAGTATCAGGTGCTCGCCTTCCTGGTACTCGACCAGCAGAACGGAGTGCGGCACCGACGCCCGGTCCTCGAAGATCAGCGAGATATCGCCGGGCTGCGTCAGCCCCTCGAGCATGTCGGCGATTTCCCGCGGATGATCGACCACCTGGGTCGGTGTCTCGCTGAGTGTCTCCATGGATGTGTTTCCCGTCGGGACGGAGCGGCCCGGCCTCCCTGACGCGGCCGCTCCCGATGAGTGGGTGATCAGGCCACGAAATCAGGCTTCCAGGTCCCCGTGGCGATAGCCGATCAGATAGAGCACGGCATCGATGCCCAGCGTGGAGATCGACTGCCGGGCCTGCTGGCGCACCAGCGGCTTGGCCCGAAAGGCGATGCCCAGCCCGGCGGTGGCCAGCATCTTGAGGTCGTTGGCGCCATCGCCCACGGCGATGGTCTGCTCGAGGCGCAGCCCCTCGCGCTCGGCGATCTCGGCGAGCAGCGCCGCCTTGCGATCGGCATCGACGATCGGCTCGCGCACCTCGCCGGTCACCTTGCCGTTCTCGATCACCAGCTCGTTGGCATGAATCTCGTCGAACCCCAGGCGTTGCTGGAGGTGGCGGGCGAAATACGTGAAGCCGCCGGAGAGGATCACCGTGCGATAGCCCAGCCGCTTGAGGTGGGCCATCAACCGCTCGAGGCCGTCCATCAGCGGCAGGCTCTCGGCGATCTCGGCCAGCACCGACTCGTCGAGCCCCCGGAGCCTGGCCATGCGCTCGCGAAAGCTCTGCTGGAAATCCAGCTCGCCGCGCATGGCGCGTTCGGTGACCGCGGCCACCTCCTCGAAGACGCCGTGGCGTCGCGCCAGCTCGTCGATCACCTCGGTCTGGATCAGCGTCGAATCCATGTCGAAGCAGATCAGCCGACGATGCCGCCGCCAGATCGAGTCCTCCTGGATGGCGATGTCCACGCCGTGCATGGCGCCCAGCGCCAGCGCCCGCTCTCGCAGAGCCTCGAGATCGACTTCCTCGCCGCGCAGCCAGCACTCCACGCAGGCACCGTGCTCGGGCGCCTCGCCGTCCAGCGGGGTGCCGCCCAGCGGCTCACGCCCCGACAGGCGGTGGATCAGTTCCACGGTCAGGCCGTGCTCGGCGGTCAGCGCGCCGACCTCGGCGAGAATCCCCGCCGGCAGACGCGGCGCCAGCAGGGTGAGAATCAACCGCGGCCGGCTGGCCTGGGCGCTCCAGCGATGGTAGTCCTCGGCGGCGACCTGGATGGCCTGGACATCGAGCCCCAGGTGGTCGCCGGCCTCGGCCAGCGTGGCCTCGAGGCTGGCATCGTGGTCGAGGCCCACCAGCGCCTCGAAGTCGACGATGCCGAAGGTCACGCTCTGGTTGATGTCCAGCAGCCGCGCGCCGCAGGTGGCCAGCGCCTTGCCCAGCCCGGCCAGCTGGCCGGGCTGGGCGCTGCCCGTGGCACGGATCAGAAATCGTTGTGTCATTGCATCCTCACGTCATGAGTCGCGGCGAGCTCGGGCCAGGCGCCGCAAGCGGCCACCCCGGCTCGAAGCCCGAAGCCCGAAGCCCGAAGCCCGAAGCCCGAAGCTCAGGAGCCTGCCTCGAGCCGGTCGACCTTCTGGAACCCGCGGGGCAGCTTGCTGCCGCGCCGGCCACGCTCACCGGCATAATACGCCAGATCGTCGGGCTTCAGGGTCAGCTTGCGCTTGCCGGCCTGCACCACCAGCGGCTCGCCCGAGGCCAGCACGACCCAGTCGCGGACGAACTCCTCGCGCCGGGCGGCACGCGCACCGGGGATGTCGAGCATCTTGTTGCCCTTGCCCTTGGCCATCTCCGGCAGCGCCTCGAGATCGAAGACCAGCAACCGCCCCTCGTTGGACACCACCGCGACCCGGGCGCCCTCGGTCGAGTCCGGCACCCGGCGCGGCGGCAGGACGTTGCAGCCCTTGGGCACGCTGAGCACCGACTTGCCGGCCTTGTTCTTGCCGGTCAGCGCCTCGAGCGAGGACCGGAACCCGTAGCCGCCGTCGGAGGCCAGCAGGTAGCGGGTCTCGGGCGGCGCCAGCAGCACCCCCACCATGTGCGCGCCGGCGGCGGGGTTGATGCGCCCGGTGATCGGCTCGCCCTGGCTGCGGGCGCTGGGCAGGTTGTGTGCACTCAGCGTATAGGCACGCCCGCTGTCGTCGAGCAGCACCAGCGGCTGGTTGGTCTTGCCGCGCGCCGCCAGATGAAAGCGGTCACCGGCCTTGTAGGAAAGCCCCGCCGGGTCGATCTCGTGGCCCTTGGCGCTGCGGATCCAGCCCTTCTCGGAGAGCACCACGGTGACCGGGTCGGCGCCCATCAGCTCGACCTCGGACAGTGCCCGGGCCTCCTCGCGCTCGACGATCGGCGAGCGGCGCGGATCGCCGTGCTCACGGGCCGCCTCGCGCAGCTCCTTCTCGATCAGGTCGGTGAGTGCGGCGTCGTTGCCGAGCAGCTCCTTGAGCCGCTTGCGCTCGGCCTCGAGCTCGTCCTGCTCGCCACGGATCTTCATCTCCTCGAGACGCGCCAGGTGGCGCAGGCGCAGCTCGAGGATCGCTTCGGCCTGGCGATCGGAGAGGCCGAAGGCCTCGATCAGCGCCGGCTTGGGCTCGTCCTCCTCGCGGATGATGCGGATCACCTCGTCGATGTTGAGGTAGGCGGCGAGCAGGCCCTCGAGAATGTGCAGGCGATCCTCGACCTTGCCCAGCCGGTGCTCGAGCCGGCGGCGCACCGTGGCCCGCCGGTAGCGCAGCCACTCGCCGAGCATCTCGGCCAGCGATAGCACCCGCGGGCGGCCGTCGAGGCCGATGACGTTGAGATTGACGCGCACGTTCTTCTCGAGATCGGTGGTGGCGAACAGATGCGCCATCAGCGACTCGATGTCGACACGGCTGGAACGCGGCTCGATGACCAGCCGCGTGGGCGTCTCGTGGGTCGACTCGTCACGCAGGTCGGCGACCATCGGCAGCTTCTTCTTCTGCATCTGGTCGGCGATCTGCTCGAGCACCCTGGACCCGCTGACCTGGTAGGGCAGCGCGGTGATCACCACATTGCCCTCTTCCAGGCTGTAGCGGGCGCGCAGCTTCACCGAACCGCGGCCGCTCTCGTAGAGCTTGGCGAGGTCGGCCCGCGAGGAAATGATCTCCGCCTCGGTGGGAAAGTCCGGGGCCGGCACGTGGGCGACGAGATCGCCCACCGTGGCGTCCGGGTGGCGCAACAGATGGCAGGTCGCTTCGACCACCTCATGCACGTTGTGCGGCGGGATGTCGGTAGCCATGCCCACCGCGATGCCGGTGGCGCCATTGAGCAGTACGTGCGGCAGGCGTGCCGGCAGCACCGCCGGCTCGTTCATGGTGCCGTCGAAGTTGGGCATCCAGTCGACGGTGCCCTGACCGAGCTCGCTGAGCAGCACCTCGGAGAACTTCGACAGCCGCGCCTCGGTATAGCGCATCGCCGCGAACGACTTGGGATCGTCGGGGCTGCCCCAGTTGCCCTGGCCGTCGACCAGCGGGTAGCGGTAGCTGAACGGCTGGGCCATCAGCACCATCGCCTCGTAGCAGGCGCTGTCGCCGTGCGGGTGGAACTTGCCCAGCACGTCGCCGACGGTACGCGCCGACTTCTTGTACTTGGCGTTGGCGGTCAGCGACAGCTCGCGCATCGCGTAGATGATGCGCCGCTGGACCGGCTTCATGCCGTCGCCGACGTGCGGCAACGCGCGATCGAGAATCACGTACATCGAATAGTCGAGGTACGCCTTCTCGGTGTATTCCTTCAGGGAAAGGCGTTCGACGTCGCCCTCCTCCACGTGGATATCCATGGTCATGGCGTGGCTACACCTCTATGTCCGCCAGGTTGCCGTAATCTTCCAGCCAGCTCTTCCTGTCCGCGGCCCGCTTCTTGGCCAGCAGCATGTCGAGCATCTCGCCGGTGCCGTCGCCGTCGGCGCGGGTCAGCTGCACCAGCCGCCGGGTATCGGCGGCCATGGTGGTCTCGCGCAGCTGCAGCGGGCTCATCTCGCCGAGGCCCTTGAAGCGCTGCACATTGGGGGTACCGCGCTTGCCCTCCAGGCGCTTGAGGATCGCCGCCTTCTCGCTCTCGTCGAGGGCGTAGTGAACCTCCTTGCCGAGGTCAATGCGGTACAGCGGCGGCATCGCCACGTAGACGTGGCCGGCGTCGACCAGTGCCGGGAAGTGGCGCACGAACAGCGCGCACAGCAAGGTGGCGATGTGCAGGCCGTCGGAGTCGGCATCGGCGAGGATGCAGATCTTGTGGTAGCGCAGCTTGGTCAGGTCGCCGCTGCCCGGGTCGGCGCCGATCGCCACGGCGATGTCGTGGACCTCCTGGGAGTTGTAGATGTCGTGGGACTCCACCTCCCAGGTGTTGAGGATCTTGCCGCGCAGCGGCAGGATCGCCTGGGTCTCGCGATGCCGGGCCTGCTTGGCGCTGCCGCCGGCCGAGTCGCCCTCGACCAGGAACAGCTCGCTGGCCACCGGGTCCTGCCCCGAACAGTCGGCCAGCTTGCCGGGCAACGCCGGCCCCGACGTGACCTTCTTGCGCGCCACCTTCTTCGCGCTTTTCTGGCGGCGCTGGGCGGCGCTGATCACCAGCTCGGCCAGCGCCTCGGCCTGGTCGACGTGATGGTTGAGCCACAGCGAGAAGGCATCCTTGACCACCCCGGAGACGAAGCCGGCGACGGTGCGCGACGACAGCCGCTCCTTGGTCTGGCCGGCGAACTGCGGGTCGAGCATCTTCACCGAGAGCACGAAGGACACCCGTTCCCAGAGGTCGTCCGGGGTCAGCTTGACGCCGCGCGGCAGCAGGCTGCGGTAGTCGCAGAACTCGCGCAGCGCCTCGAGCAGCCCCGAGCGCAGGCCGTTGACGTGGGTGCCGCCGAGCGGCGTGGGAATCAGGTTGACGTAGGATTCCATCAGCGGCTCGCCGCCCTCCGGCAGCCACTGGATCGCCCAGTCGACGCCCTGCTCGTCGTCGGCGAAATGGCCGACGAAGGGCGACTCCGGCAGCACCTCGAAGCCATCGTTGGCCTGCGCCAGGTAGTCGCGCAGGCCGTCCGCATACTGCCATTCGCTGGTGGCGCCGTCGGCCTCGGTGAGCACCACCTTGAGCCCGGGGCACAGCACCGCCTTGGCGCGCAGCAGGTGCTTGAGCCGCGGCAGCGACAATTTGGGCGAATCGAAGTAGGCGGTCTCGGGCCAGAAGCGCACCACCGTGCCGGTGGCCCGCTTGGCGCAGCTGCCGATCACGCTGAGCTCCTCGACCTTCTCGCCCCTGGCGAAGGCGATGGCATGGCGGCTGCCGTCGCGGCAGACCTCGACCTCGAGGCGTTCGGAGAGCGCGTTGACCACCGATACCCCGACGCCGTGCAACCCGCCGGAGAAGCGGTAGCTGGACTGCGAGAACTTGCCGCCGGCGTGCAGCTTGGTGAGGATCAGCTCGACCCCCGAAAGGCCGTGCTCGGGGTGGATGTCGATAGGCATGCCGCGGCCGTCGTCGCTGACCTCGATGCCGCCGTCGTCGAGCAGCCGGACGCGGATCTCCTTGGCATAGCCGGCCAGCGCCTCGTCGACGCTGTTGTCGATGACTTCCTGCGCCAGATGGTTGGGCCGCGTGGTGTCGGTGTACATGCCGGGGCGCTTGCGCACCGGCTCGAGGCCCGATAGGACCTCGATCGAAGAGGCACTGTATTGCGTCATGCGGTATCCATGAAGCTGTCGATGATGTCGCTGAACTCAGGGCGCGGACGGGGCGTCGAGCGGGCCGACGAATGTATGCCCGCCGTGCGCCAGCACCGCGGGCAGATAAGCTGCCAGATGGCTGAAGCCGTGATCGCCGCCCGGCTCGATCAGCATGCGGCAGCCGCGATAGGCGCGAAACGCATCACGACAGTCGAGGGTCTCGTCGGCGGTACCCAGCAGCAGCAGGTAGCGTTCAGGCGTCAGGTACGCCGGCGTCATGGCCGCCAGCGCCTCCCGATGCGCCGCCTCGACGGTGAAGCGTTCACCATTGTAGGGGTTGACGAACGCCTGCCCCAGCCAGGCATCGACCAGCCCGGCCGGCGCCACCGCCGGGTTGATCACCACCGCCGGCAGGTCGTGACGTTCCGCCAGCACGCTGGCCAGGAAGCCGCCCATCGAACTGCCCACCAGCAGCACGTTGTCGCCGAGGTCGGCCAGCTCGGCCTCGGCCCGCGCCAGGGCCGCGTCCGGCCGGTGCGACAGCTGCGGCGTGCGACAGGCCAGCGAGCCGGCGCCGTGACGCAGGCCCTGGCAGACGGCGCGCATCAGCTGCGCCTTGGGCGAGGCGCTGCCGCTGTTGAAGCCGTGAAGGTAGAGCACGCCGTCGACCGGCGCCGTGGTCAGGCGGTCATTCAGCATACCCAAAACCTGGATGGATAAACAGCATCAATTGCGCGACTCCGCCTCCCAGACCGCCTCGATCAGGCCACGGCTGGACTCGTCGAGGGCCTCGACACCCTCGCGGGAGGCCAGCACGCGCTCGGTCTGGGTGGCGATCTTCTTGCCCAGCTCGACACCCCACTGATCGAAGGGATTGATGTCCCAGATCGTCGCCTGGACGAACACCTTGTGCTCGTAGAGCGCGACCAGCGCACCCAGGGTGCGCGGCGTCAGGCGGTCGAGCAGCACAGTGGTCGAGGGCTGATTGCCGCGATAGCGCTTGTGGCTGGGACGCGGGCCGTCGTCGTCGATCGCCTCGTCGCCGAGCATCAGCACCCGCGACTGGGCGAAGCAGTTGGCCAGGGTCAGGCGATGCTGGTTCTTGAGATGCTTGCGGGTCGCCTCGTCCTCGACCCGGTCGTAGCGGCGCATGGGCGCGATGAAGTCGCACTCCACCGCCTGGGTCCCCTGGTGCAGCAGCTGGTAGAAGGCGTGCTGGGCGTTGGGCCCGAGCTGACCCCAGAGCACCGGGCAGGTCGAGTAGCGGGTAAGTTCGCCGTGGTTGGTCACCGACTTGCCGTTGGATTCCATCTCAAGCTGCTCGAGATAGCTGGCGAAGAACTCTAGGCGGCCGTCGTAGGGCAGGATCGAGTGAGCGCGGATATCGAGGAAATTGTTGTTCCAGATCCCCGCCAGGGCGAGCAGCACCGGCAGATTGTCGGCGAGCTCGGCGCTGGCGAAGTGACGATCCATCTCGTGAGCGCCGGCGAGCAGCTCGTGGAAGTTGTCCATGCCCACGGCCAGGGCGATCGGCAGGCCGATGGCCCCCCACAGCGAATAGCGGCCGCCGACCCACTCCCAGAATTCCAGCTGGTGACTCTCGGCGATGCCCCACTCGCTCATCTTCTCGGGGCTCGCCGAGACGCCGATGAAGTGCTGGCGCTGGACCAGCTCCCGGTCGCCGTCGCCGTTGACCAGGTGGCTCATCAGCCAGTCCTGGGCGGTACGGGCATTGGACAGGGTATCGACGGTGGTGAACGACTTCGACGACAGCACGAACAGCGTCGTCTCCGGATTGAAGCGCGTCAGGTAGTCGGCGAGCTGGGAACCGTCCATGGTCGAGGCGAAGTGCACCTCGATCGGATGGATGTCCCGCGGGCGATAGTCGGCCAGGGCGTGGGAGACCATCAGCGGCCCCAGGTCGGAGCCGCCGACCCCGAGGTTGACCACGTCGGTCACCGCCTTGCCGGTGGCGCCCCGCCACTGCCCGGCATGGCACTGCTCGACGATGTGCGCCATCCTGTCGAGGGTGGCGTGCACGGCCGGCACCACGTCCTCGCCGTCGACCACCAGACGCGCGTCCGCCGGCAGGCGCAGCGCGGTATGCAACGCCGGGCGATCCTCGCTGATGTTGACCCGTTCGCCGGCCAGCAGACGGCCGATCGCCTCGGGCACCCCGGCGGCGCGGGCCAGGTCGAGCAGCTTGTCGAGGGTCTCGTGGCGCCAGCGCTGCTTGGACAGATCGAGCATCAGCCCGGCGGCCCGGCGGCTGAAATCGGGATAGCGCCCCGGCTCCCGGAACAGGGTGGCCAGGTGGATGTCGCGCATCGTGTCGGCGTGTTCGTGCAGTGCCTGCCAGGCGGGGTGCTGATCGATCATCGTGGTGCTCATCGGCATCTCCTTTTAACCGTCCTTGTCACACTCGTGCAGCCTTTCCCTGGACCGCCGCGGGCGGGTGCAAGCCGCCGGGGCGATGCGTAAACTAGTGCCCCGTCGCGGGCGACGACCGCCTTCCCGGCCCCGGCCGCGCCCTGTCATGCCACCCCGGGTTTGTCAGAAAAGGCGGCGAGCGACGATCAGACAAGGCAAAAATCAGCGAAAAAGCGGAGTTTACGAGACGTAAACGAGCACTTTGAGCCGATTTTTAACGCCGCATGATCGAGCGCAGTCCATTTTCAGACAAAGCCTAGTACCCACGGCGAATGTCCATGAGTGATGCATCTTACCGTGACGCGATCTTCACGACACCCCTCGACCGGGTCGCGTCCTTCTCCTTCGACGAGCAGGTCGTGGCCTGCTTCCCCGACATGGTCCGTCGCTCCATCCCCGGTTACGGGCAGATCCTGGGCATGCTGGGCGTGATCGCCGAACGCCACCTGCGCCACGGCGGCCACGTCTACGACCTGGGCTGCTCGCTGGGCGCGGTGGGGCTGGCACTGGCCGCTCGTCTGCCGCCGGAGGCCTTCACCCTGACCGGGATCGACCTGTCGCCGGCGATGGTCGAGCGGGCCCGGGCGACCCTGGCCAGCGAGTGTCCCGAGCATCGGATCACCATCGAGCAGGGCGACATCCGCGCGATCGACTATCGTCCGGCGAGCCTGATCGTGCTCAACTTCACCCTGCAGTTCCTCGATCCCGCCGATCGCGATGCCCTGCTCGGCCGGCTGTACGCCGCCCTGGAGCCGGGCGGGGTGCTGATCCTCTCGGAGAAGGTCGTCGCCGAGGACGAGGCGGAGAACGCCTGGCTGGTGGAGCGCTACCACGACTTCAAGCGCGCCAACGGCTACAGCGACCTGGAGATCAGCCAGAAGCGCACCGCGCTGGAGAACGTGCTGCGCCCGGACAGCCTGGCGACCCATCACGCACGCCTGGAAGGGCTCGGCTTCGAGCGCGTCACCACCTGGTTCCAGTATCTCAATTTCGCCTCGATGATCGCCTTCAAGGCCCGCCCCGGAGGCCGCCCCCATGACGCCTGATGCGCGTGCCCGCAAAGCCCTCTATCACGCCTTCGTCGACCAGGGGCTGGACACCTGGCTGGCGCGCCTGCCCGAGCAGTTCGCCCGCGGCCTCGACCGCCGGCGCCACGGCGACCTGCCCGGCTGGGAAAAGGCGGTGGCCAAGCTGCCCGAGCTGCCCGCCGAACGGCAGGTCGCCCTGGACCGGGATACGATGAGCGTCGACGTCGCGCTGTCCGATGCCGACCGGCGGCGCTGCCATAACCTGCTCAAGGCGTTGATGCCCTGGCGCAAGGGTCCCTACCGCCTGGGCGGTACCACCATCGACACCGAATGGCGCTCGGACTGGAAATGGCAGCGTGTGACGCCGTATCTCGCACCGCTGGCCGGGCGTCGGGTGCTCGACGTGGGCGGCGGCAACGGCTATCACGCCTGGCGCATGGCCGGTGCCGGCGCCGCCTTCGTGCTGGTGATCGATCCTTCGCCGCGCTTCTACTGGCAGTTCCAGGCGGTCCGTCACTTCGTCGGCGACGCCGATGGCGGGCGCACGCATTTCCTGCCCGCGGGCATCGAGGATGTGCCGCCGAATCTCGCCGCCTTCGACACGGTGTTCTCGATGGGCGTGCTCTACCACCGCGCCTCGCCCCTCGATCACCTGCTGCAGCTGCGTGCCGCCCTGCGCCCGGGCGGCGAGCTGGTGCTCGAGACGCTGGTGGTCGAGGGCGACACGACCACCGTGCTGATGCCCGGCGAGCGCTATGCCTGCATGCCCAACGTCTACTTCCTGCCCTCGTCACGGGCGCTCGCCGGCTGGCTCGCGCGCTGCGGCTTCGAGGACGTGCGCGTGGTGGACGAGGCACCGACCACCCTCGACGAGCAGCGCGCCACCGAGTGGATGACCTTCCAGTCGCTGGCCGACTTCCTCGACCCGCAGGACCGTACGCGTACCGTCGAGGGCTACCCGGCGCCGCGCCGCGCGGTGCTGGTGGCTCGCAAACCGGGATAGATTCGCGGGTCGGCGACGTTACCCGTCCGGTGTCATACACCCGCGGTCGTAGTGGAACTTCATGAAGACGATGCCCGGCGTCATTACCAGACGCCAGGCCAATTCGATGTCGGCGTCGAAGGCGGGGTCGAAGCGGCGCACGGTGACGATCAGACTCTCCAGCCAGAGATCGTAGAGCCCGGGGCGGATATCGAGATGGCGACGATCGTGGAGCACTGCGATCTTCTCGAGGTAATAATCGGTGTCGCTCGAGGCAAAGAAGCTCAGCAGCCTGTAGAAGGCCTTCTTGAGCATGGCCTGCTGGCGCGGCATGTCGGTATGCCGGAACTTGGCCGCCACCTCGTCGGAGGTCGCAGTGAAATGCCGGTAGAAGGCGTCGAAGAAGTCCTGCCCACCGACCTCCCGCGACAGCACCCGCTCATAGCTGGCATCGAACAGCTGCTCGACGTCCATGGACCGCTCCCGAATCGGCGATGCCTGACGACAAGCCTAGCCGGCGCCACACCCGTGCTGCTTGACCGAGGTCATTCGCGATAAAAAAGCCCCGCCGACAAGAAGTGGGCGGGGCCAGCAACGTTCGAACCCAGTACGATAATCAGTTCCGGAACAGCTCGCGCACGTCCTTGGCTTCCCAATGCGGGAAGTGCTTGCGGATCAGGGCGTTGAGCTCGATCTCGAAAGCCTCCCAGTCGACCTTGCCGGCGGCGGCCGCGTCGCCCTCCAGCGCCTCGCGGATCATTCCCGCGCCCACAGTAACGTTGCTCAGCCGATCGATGACGATGAGGCTGCCCGTGCCCGGGCTGCGACGATAGTCGTCCACCGGCACCGGGGCGGTCAGCTCCACCCGGCAGCGGGCGATGCCGTTGAGCGGCAGCTGATCGGCCGAGTGATGCTCGAGGGTGTTGACGTCGACCTGGTAGTCGATGGACTGGATCCGCCCGGAGAGATCCCGGGTCGCCAGCTTGATATCGTAGAGCCGGCCCGGCTCCAGCGGGGTGTCGTGCATCCACACGATGTCGGCGCTGAAGGCGTTGGACAGCGCCACCTCGGCATCCGCGGCGACCAGCCAGTCGCCCCGCGAGACGTCAATTTCATCGTCCAGCGTGACGGTGATCGCCTGCCCCGGATAGGCCGTCTCGAGGTCGCCGTCGTAGGTGACGATGCGCGCCACGCGGGACTGCCGGCCCGACGGCAGCGCCTTGACGGCCTGCCCCGGCCGCAGGATGCCGGCGGCCAGCGTGCCGCAGTAGCCGCGGAAGTCGAGGTTCGGGCGATTGACGTACTGCACCGGCAGACGCAGGTCGGAAAGGTTGCTGTCGCGGGCGATCTCGACGGTCTCGAGCCCCTCGAGCAGCGCCGGGCCGTCGTACCAGGGCATGTTGTCGCTGGCGTTGACGACGTTGTCGCCTTCCAGCGCGGAGATCGGCACGAAGCGGATGTCGCGGGCGCCGAGCTTCTCGGCGAAGGCGCGGTAGTCGGCGACGATGGCGTCGAAACGCGCCTGCGAGTAGTCGACCAGATCCATCTTGTTGACGGCGATCACCAGGTGCTGGATGCCCAGCAGGTCACAGATGAAGCTGTGCCGCCGGGTCTGGGTCTGCACGCCGTGACGGGCATCGATCAGGATCACCGCCAGGCTGGCCGTGGAGGCGCCGGTCGCCATGTTGCGGGTGTACTGCTCGTGTCCCGGCGTGTCGGCGATGATGAACTTGCGCCGGTCGGTGGAGAAGTAGCGATAGGCGACGTCGATGGTGATGCCCTGCTCGCGCTCGGACTGCAACCCGTCGACCAGCAGCGCCAGGTCGACCTGGTCGCCGGTGGTGCCGCTGGTCTTCGAGGCCTGGGTGATGGCGGCGAGCTGATCCTCGTAGATCATCTTGGAGTCGTGCAGCAGCCGCCCGATCAGCGTTGACTTGCCGTCGTCGACGCTGCCGCAGGTGATGAAGCGCAGCAGGTCCTTGGTCTCGTGCTCGTGCAGGTACTGCTCGATGTCGTCGGCGATCAGCGTTGACTGGTGTGCCATTAGAAATACCCCTCGCGCTTCTTGCGCTCCATGCTGCCGGCCTGGTCGTGGTCGATGGCGCGCCCCGAGCGCTCGCTGGTCCGGGTGAGCAGCATCTCCTGAATGATCTCGGGCAGGGTGGCGGCGCGTGACTCCACCGCGCCGGTCAGCGGGTAGCAGCCCAGCGTGCGGAAGCGCACCCACTTCTCCTCGGGTACCTCGCCTTCCTCGAGCGGCATCCGTTCGTCGTCGACCATGATCTGCATGCCGTCGCGCTCGACCACCGGCCGCGGCGCGGCATAGTACAGCGGCACGATGGGGATCGATTCGAGGTAGATGTACTGCCAGATATCCAGCTCGGTCCAGTTGGAGAGCGGAAACACGCGGATCGACTCGCCCTTGTTGACCTTGCCGTTGTAGAGATTCCACAGCTCGGGACGCTGGTTCCTGGGATCCCAGCGGTGGTACTTGTCACGGAACGAGTAGACCCGCTCCTTGGCCCGCGAGGCCTCCTCGTCGCGGCGCGCCCCGCCGAAGGCGGCGTCGAAGCCGTACTTGTCCAGCGCCATCTTCAGCGACTGGGTCTTCATGATGTCGGTGTACTTGGCGCTGCCGTGGTCGAAGGGGTTGATGCCGGCGGCTCGGCCTTCCTCGTTGATGTGCTCGATCAGCTCCATGCCCACCGCATCCGCCATGCGATCGCGGAACTCGATCATCTCGCGGAACTTCCAGGTGGTGTTGACGTGCATCAGCGGGAACGGCGGCGTGCCCGGGTAGAAGGCCTTGCGCGCCAGGTGCAGCATCACCGAGGAGTCCTTGCCGATGGAGTAGAGCATCACCGGGTTGCGGAACTCGGCGGCTACCTCACGGATGATATGGATCGACTCGGCTTCGAGCTGCTTCAGGTGGGTCTGTCGCTCGGGAGAAAGCATCTCGGCTTGCAACCTCTCATGACCGGTGGCGTTCCCGCCGAACCGGGGGAACAGGGATGAGAGTACGTTACCGAGCGACCTTGGATAACGTCCAAGAATTAAGAAACATTCTTTAATTTCCCTATAGCATAACGCTCAGGGTGTCACCCGCTCGATCCAGGTCGTCAGTGCCTCGTCCTCCAGGTCCACCACCCGACACCCCGGCCGCGAGGCCTCGTCGACGGCGAAGGTGGGCGAGCTGGGCAGGAACTGGTCCGCCGTGGCCGGACAACCGTAGATGGCGATCTCGCCACCGGTGCCGGCGTGGCGCGCCGCGAAGGGCTGATGGGCGTGGCCGAACAGCACCGCACGCACCTGGGCATAGGCCGCCAGGGTCTGCCAGAAGGCCTCGCGATCCAGCAGGCCGATCGCATCCATCCAGGCCGAGCCCAGTTCGACCGGCGGATGGTGCAGCGCCAGCAGCGTCGGCCGGTCGTCCATCTCGAGTCGCAGGGCCAGCTCCTGCAGCTGTGTCTGCCCCAGCTCGCCGTGCACCTGACCGCTGACTCGCGAATCCAGCAGCAGCAGGCGCCAGTCGCCCAGATCCACCTCGTCGAGCAGTGCGTGCGCCTCGGCCATGTACTGGGGCCGATCATGATTGCCGGCCAGCCAGAACCAGGGGCAGTCCACGCCGGCGAAGGCCCGCGCGGCCAGTTCATAGGAGGCGGGCGTCTCGTCCTGGCTGACGTCGCCGGTCACCAGCAGCACATCCGGGCGCAGCGCGCGTACCCGCTCGAGCACCGCCTCGAGCTGGCGGAACGGCACCCCCGCCCGCGAGCGGGCCTCGGGGTCGGCATGCAAATGGCAATCGGTGACCTGGATCAGCCGCATCGGACAATCAACTCCTGGAAGGGCGGGCGGCACGGCGTGCCGAGGGGAACCACCGGCCGGCTTGCCGGCAGACGGAGAGGGGCTCAGCGCAGCGGGGTCAGATCGGCGGCGTGGCCGTGGGCCAGGCCGTGTTCCAGCCACTCGCCGAGGAAGCGGTTGAGCTGGAGCTTCTCGTCGGGCTGATGCATGCGCGGATTGGGGTAGCGGTAACGACCATGGAAATGGCGCTGACGCTGGAAGTCGGTGACCTCGGCCATGCGCACGTCATGGTAGAGGTGCACGGTCATGCGCGGCGAGTCGATGATGCCGTCGAGCACGCCGGTCTGGGCGACCCGCAGGATGGTGGTGTACGGGGCGCACTCGGCCACCTCGAGCCACAGCGTGCCGAAGCGCCCGGCGTGACCGGCCAGCGGCACCTCGCGCACCGCCCCGGCCTCCAGATCGTCGACCAGCCGCGTCAGGCGCAGGTAGTTGGCCGAACACTCGGCCTGGAGTGACTTGAGGTCGGTGACATAAGCGGTCCTGGCCACGGGTTACCTCCTTGCTCGCAGTGAGGCGCGTTCACGGGACAGCCAGAGAAAGGCGATCAGGCACATGGCATTGTCGAGTCGCCCCGTCTGCAGCAGTTCCCAGGCGCGGGCAAAGGGTAGCACATGCACCAGGATATCCTCGTGCTCCTCGGCCAGGCCGTGCACGCCGCCTATGCCCTGGCTGTCGACCAGGCCGCAGTACAGCGTGACCTGCTCATCGCAGGCCCCGGGGCTCGGGTAGTAGCGATACAGCTCGATCAGCTCGTCGATCGTGCAGCCCGCCTCCTCCACGGCCTCGCGCCGGGCGACCTCGGCCGGACTCTCGCCCGGCTCGACCAGCCCGGCGACGGGCTCCAGCTTCCACGGGCTGACCGGGTCGTTCAGGGCGCCGGCGCGCACCTGCTCCACCAGCACCACGTGGTCGCGTTCGACATCGTAGAGCAGCACCCCCACGGCATCGCGACGCACGTGCACCTCGCGGGTCACGACGTCGCTCCATCCGCCCTCGAAGAGACGATGGCGCAGGCGGCGTCGCTCCAGGCTGAAGAAGCCCTGGTACAGCGACTCGGTCGCCACGCGCTCGACATCCTCGCTGCCGAATTGCGCGCGCCCTGCTTCGATCTCGTCGGTCATGATTCCTCCGCTGGCCGGCTGGGCGCCCCGTTCAGGCACAATGCGGCTCATTATCCCGGCCCATTCGGCCCCTGCCAAGCCGCCGACCGACGAGGCGGCTCAGCGCAGCTCGGCGACGAGGTGCCCGATCGCCTCGCGCAGCCCGGTGTCGGAGGCCTCGCGCCCCGGCCGATCCGGGGCCCGCCGCGCCCTGAGCGCGAGGTCGAGAGCCGCCTGATCGCGCCCCTGGTCGTGCAGGAAGGCCGCGTAGAAATACAGCGTGTCGATGCCCTCGGGGCGAATGGCGACGGCCTTCTTCAGCAGTCGCCCCGCCCGTTCGTCGTCGCCGAAGCCGATCGGCCAGCCCGGCACCCGCGCATAGAGCGTGCCCAGCGTCACATAGGCCGACCCATTATCGCCCTGCGGATCGATGTCGATCGCGCGCTCGAGCACATCCCGAGCCTGCTTGGCCAGATCGAGCGCCCCCAGCCCGCCCCTCGCGCCGGCCTCGGAGGCGAGGATGATACCCTGCCAGGTCAGCACCTCGGCGTTGCGTGGATGCGTCTCGGCCAGGCCGGCAGCGTCATCGGCCAGGGCGGCGAAAGCCGCCTCCTGGGCCTCGCCGTGCATGCGATAGTTGATGTGCGCCCAGCGATGCATCAGGGGAAATACCGAAGCCTCCCCGGCCATGGCCGGCAGGGCAAGCAGCAATACGAAGGCACCCGACAGAGTGCGCCATGGAAAGGACAGTCGCATGAACGGCTCCCGACAGTGAATGGATGGCTCCTGCAATGTAACGAACGTTTGAATGATTCGCCAGACAGCCTCGCTCGCATGTCGCAAGTGCTTGGCCGCTCGCACGCGGTTGCGTAGGGTACGCAGGTTGTCACCATCAACACCGTTGTCCCCATAGATCGCCACCGTTGTCCCCATAGGTTGTCCCCATAGAGAGTGCCGCCATGAAAGGTCGCAACATGACGCGCTGGCGGGATCCGGCCAAGGACCCGCGCCAGGAGAAGAAGAGCAACCTCATCACCCCCGAGGGGTTCGCCCGGCTCAAGGGTATTCATGACCATCTTTCGCGGGTACGCCGTCCCGAGCTGTCGACCAAGGTCGGCGAGGCCGCCGCGCTGGGCGATCGCAGCGAAAACGCCGACTACACCTACAACAAGAAGGAGCTCAACCGGGTCATCGCGCGCATTCGCTACCTGGGCAAGCGGCTCGACGAGCTGCAGGTGGTCGACCGTCTGCCGGCCGATACCGGGCGCGTCTACTTCGGCGCCTTCGTCACCCTCGAGGACGAGGACGGCGAAGAGATGGCCATTCGCCTCGTCGGCCATGACGAGACCGACACCGGCAAGCACTGGATCAGCGTCGATGCACCCCTGGCCCGCGCCCTGCTGGGCAAGGCGCTCGACGACGAGGTGACAGTGGCCGCCCCCGGCGGCGAGACCACCTATCTCATCACCGCCATCGACTATCGCGACCCGTCGCGCTAATTTGTCACCCTGACTCGGCGACTCAGCGCCGCACGGCGCGGTAGACCCGAAAGCGCCCGTCGTCGGCGATGATACTGAAGCCACCGAAGGCGGCTTCGAGCCGATCCGCATAGGGCAGGAAGGCATTGGCGACCAGCCACAGACTGCCGCCCGACTCGAGATGGCGCGGCGCCTGCTCGATCAGCCGGGCAGTCGGCCCGTAGTCGATGCGCCGCTCCTGATGAAACGGGGGGTTGCTGACGATCGCGGCGAAGCGCTCCTGCTCGCCGAGTGCCGTGTAGACATCGCTGGCCAGCACCCGCCCGTCCAGGTCATTGGCCGACAAGGTGCGTCGTGTGGCCTCGACGGCGAAGGCGTTGACATCGAGCGCGGTGACCGCCCCGCCCCGGCGGGCCAGATACGCTGCAATCACGCCGTCGCCGCAGCCCACGTCGAGCAGCCGCTCGCCGTCCTGCCCCAGCCCGGCGGGCAGGTGGTCGAGCAGCAGGCGAGTGCCGTCGTCCAGCTTGCCGTGGCCGAATACCCCGGGATGGCTCGCGAGGGTCAGGCCGGCCGCCTCGAACTGCGTCCAGACAGCGTCGGGGTCGAGCGGCACCGCCCCCACCCGGGTTTCGAAGAGGGTGCAGCGCCGTGCATTGTCGAGCTTGCGACAGCCCAGTCCCAGCGCCGCCAGCACCTTCAGCACCCGCCGGATGCCGCCCTGGTTCTCGCCGACCACCTGCAGCGGCGTGCCGGCCGGCAGCGCACGGCACAGCGCCAGCAACCACCACTCCCCCAGCGCATGGGCCTTGGGCCAGAACAGCACCGCCCCCGGCGGCACGCCCGGATCGGCATTCAGGTCGTCATGCACCGTCACCCCGCGCGCCCGCCAGGTCGCGGCGATCGCTGCATCGGTACTCCATACCGTGCCGCCGGCGTCGCCCAGCCAGGGGTCATCCGGTGGCGCGACCCACAGCCAGCCGCGGTAGTCGAGTGCCTGGCGATCCAGCAGCTGGCATGTCGGGGTGACGGGGCTCATGGCATGGCTCCAGGGAAATTCATGCTTCCTCCATGATCTGAATCAGACTCAAGTATTGAAACGCCGAGTAACGTGGTGAAATATCTCGCAAACAACAGCATGGCGACGAAGAGCCGGCGCCCATGACAACAAACCGGCCAGCGAACGGCCAGGATTCTATCGCAAGGAACCGTGAACGTGACCGACCCAGGCCCGGCGTCTCTCGACTCCCCTCTTGTTTCCGGCAGCCCTGAAGACGACACCCTCCGCCCCTGGCTGATGCGGGCGATATTCGAGCATTGCCAGGAGGGTATCCTGATCACGGATGCCCGCAAGATCATCATCGACGTCAATCCGGCCTTCACGCGGATCACCGGCTACCCGCGCGAGGAGATTCTCGGCAAGAAACCGCACATCCTCTCCTCGGGCAAGCACAGTGCGGGCTTTTACCAGAACCTCTTCTTCGATGTCGCCGAGAAGGGGTTCTGGAGCGGCAACATCAAGAATCGCCACAGGAGCGGCAATCACTTCATCGCCCAGACCACCATCAGCGCGGTCCACACCGCTTCGGGCCAGCTCAGCCATTACTTCAGCATCTTTCGGGGGGTATCCGGATTATCTGGTTGCTATGCGAAATTGAAAGGTGGGCGACAAGCAAAACTCACAACGGATTAACTGGTTGATAGGCCCTACATAACCACACTTGAAGCCATAGCCGCTTACTTGGCCGCCGTTGATAAAGCGAAGGAGAACCGGACTACCTGGTTCATGCTCGGGAAGCTGTGGAATTGGCCAGGACAAGAGGGACTACGCTGGGTGATGGCTCGACCAGGCTACCCTGATCACGTAGCTTCTCGGCTAGGCGTTGACTTTCAGATCACGCATTGAGGCCCGTGTTACAGGAACACGGGCCGATTTTATTATTCGGGGAATCTGTCCCGTGTGTTGTTGGCGATTCTGACCAGCATGAGCATGATTGGCACCTCCACCAGCACCCCTACCACAGTGGCTAACGCCGCGCCGGAATGCAGGCCAAATAGGGCGATGGCAGCGGCCACGGCCAGCTCGAAGAAGTTGCTGGCACCGATCATCGCCCCGGGGGCCGCCACGTTGTGGGGCACCTTCCACGCCTTGGCCCAGCCGTAGGCGATGAAGAAGATCAGGAAGGTCTGGATGATCAGCGGGATGGCGATCAGCACGATATGCAGCGGGTTAGCCAAGATCACGTCGCCCTGGAAGGCGAACAACAGCACCAGAGTAATGATCAGCCCGATGGGGGTGATCGGCCCCACCTTCTTCATGAAGACGTTGTCATACCACTCGCTGCCGCGGCGGGCGATCAGGGTACGCCGGGTCAGGTAGCCGGCCGCCAGCGGAATCACGATATAGAGAAAGACCGATAGCGCCACGGTGTCCCAGGGCACCTGGATGTTCGACACGCCGAGCAGGAAGACCACGATGGGCGCGAAGGCGAATAGCATGATCAGGTCGTTGAGGGCCACCTGCACCAGGGTGTAGGCGGCGTCGCCGCGGGTCAGGTAGCTCCACACGAAGACCATGGCGGTGCAGGGGGCGGCCCCCAGCAGAATGGCGCCGGCCAGGTATTGGCTCGCCAAGTGCTCCGGAATCAGCGGACGGAACACCACCATCAGGAAGAACCAGGCGATGGCGAACATGGTGAAAGGCTTGATCAGCCAGTTCACCGAGGTGGTAATGACCAGCCCCTTGGGCTGGCGGCGCACACCGAGTACGGCGGCGAAGTCGATTTGCGCCATCATAGGAAAGATCATCGCCCAGATCAGGATCGCCACCGGGATCGATACCTGGGCATATTCGAAGCGTGACAGCGTCTCAGGTACCGCCGGGGCAAACTGGCCGAGCAGCACCCCGACGACGATAGCCAACGCCACCCACACCGAGAGATAGCGCTCGAAGAGACCCATGCCCTCGGAGGCGCTGGGGGCCTGGGATTCCTGGAGTACGGTCATAGTGTGACTCCTGTCAGATGGCACATTGGTTCACGCGCCGGGAAACGTCTTCTGCGCTTTCCACTCGCTCAGAGTAGCGGTCTGTCAAGTAGTCGCTTCGTCCCCGGATCATCAGGGTGAACTTGGTCAGCTCCTCGCAAACATCCACTATGCGAAGGTACAGGGGGGAGGGCTTCATGCGCCCATCGTCGTCGAATTCGGTAAAAGCTTTCGGCACCGAAGATTGATTGGGGATCGTCACCATGCGCATCCAGCGACCGAGGATGCGCATCTGGTTGACTGCATTGAAGCTCTGGCTACCACCTGAAACTTGCATCACGGCCAGGGTCTTGCCTTGGGTCGGGCGAATACCGCCCAGCGACAACGGAATCCAGTCGATCTGGGCCTTCATGATGGCCGTCATGGCACCATGGCGTTCGGGACTGACCCACAGCATGCCTTCCGACCACTCGGCCAACTCGCGTAACTCCTGAACCTTGGAGTGGTCGGCCCCCGCATCATCCGGCAAGGGCAGGCCGCTGGGGTTGAAAGTTCGCACCTCGCATCCGAACCAACGCAGCAGCCGCCCGGCTTCTTCGGCAACCAAACGTGAGTAGGAGCGTTCACGCAGGGATCCGTAGAGCACTAAAATACGTGGCGCATGCTGGGGGGCCTCGGGGCCTGCTAACAGTGTCGTGTCGATGGAACGCAACTGCGAAGGATCAATATGGGGGAGGTCTGCCAACATCTTGATGTCGCTCATGGCGCGATTCCTGGGTAATGGATGACTTCACCATCTTCCTTGACGAAGTGCGCTACTGGATGGTCAAGGAGATCCAGCACCGTCTCCGAGGGTCGGCATAACCTGGTGCCCTTCCGTGTCACCACGATCGGCCGGTTGATCAGAATTGGTTCCGCCAGCATGGCATCGATCAGCTGCTCATCCGTCAAAGCCGGGTCGTCCAGCCCCAATGACTCGTAGGGGGTTCCCTTGCGCCGCAGCAGATCCCGAGGGCAGATACCCATCATCGCCAGCAGCTCCACAAGCCGTTCCCGGCTTGGAGGCGTCTTGAGGTATTCGATGATCTCGGGGGATTCACCAGAGGCCTTCATCATCGCTAAGGTATTGCGCGATGTGCCACAGTTCGGGTTGTGATAGATCTGGGGGAGCATACCGTCTCACTTCCTATCTTGATTCGGAGTGCAACCGATTAGGGACTCCGCCAAGGGGCCACACACCTCCGGATGCCCCGCGCAGCAGTCGCGCACCAAGAAGCGGATGGCTTCCTGCATGTGGTTTAGATTCGCACGATAGATGATCGAGCGCCCCTGGCGACGGGATACCACCAGACCTGCCCGCGACAGAACAGCTAGGTGCGCCGACATCGTGGCATGGGGCACCGATAGCTGCCGTGCGAGCTCACCGGCGGCGAGCCCATCCGGTTCCTGGCGTACCAGCAGGCGAAAGATCGCCAGGCGTGTCTCCTGGGCCAGAGCGGAAAAGCTCTCGATTACGTTTGATGTTTCCATATTTCTAAAAATATGGAATTATTGGGGGTGCGTCAAGTCCTGCACTCAAGGTAGAAGCGTAGAACGTCCTAGCAGCACACAACATCTCTCTATCCGCATATATGCAAAACCGCATTAATGAGGGCCCACTGATGAGACAGCGACGTGTTCTGTTCCTGTGCAATGCCAACTCGGCCAGGTCCCTGATGGGCGAAGCCCTGTTACGTCACCTGGCGGGAGACCGCTTTGAGGCGTTCAGCGCTGGTTCCGAGCCGGATCGCCCCCATGAGATCACCTTGGCTACCTTGAGCAAGCTAGGTATCGACACTCAGGGGCTCGCCAGCAAGTCCCTGGGCGATTTCGCCGGTGAGCATTTCGATTCGGTGATCGTGCTTTGTGACAAGGCCCAGCAGGCATGCCGTGACTGGCAGGGCAGCAGTGATGAGTATCTCTACTGGGATATCCGCGATCCTCGCCTTATCGAGCGGTGGGATGCCTACGAGCAGGCGCTGGCCGAAATCCGTCATCGGCTATTGCTCTGGCTGGAGATCCAGGAGCGCGACGACATCGAGCGCTGAACCTCGATCCATCGAGACCCACGACTAAATTCAAAGCGAGGTAACTATGACTCTGCGTATTGGTATCAATGGCTTCGGACGCATTGGCAGATTGACGCTGCGCAGCCTCTGGCGCTCCGTCGAATCGGGCGAGGTCGAGATCGGCTTGATCAACGATCCGGGCGGTGACGCTGCCACCTTCGCCCACCTGCTGGAGTTCGACTCGGTGCATGGCCACTGGGCACCGGGAAAGGGAATCGACGCCACCGAGGCGGACATCCTCATCGACGGTCGGCGCCTGGCTTTTACCTCCAAGGTCGCCACGGCCGACAGCGACTGGTCGGGCTGCGACGTTGTCATCGAGTGTTCGGGCAAGATCAAGACCCGCGAGAAACTGCAGGCCTACCTGGACCAGGGCGTCGGTCGGGTGGTGGTAAGCGCGCCGGTGAAGGAAGAGGGCGTGCTGAACGTGGTGATGGGGGTCAATGACGACCGCTACGATCCTGAGACACACCGCATCGTCACCGCGGCGAGCTGCACCACCAACTGCCTGGCGCCGGTGGTCAAGGTTATCCACGAGACCTATGGCATCCGCCACGGCTCCATGACCACCGTCCACGATATCACCAATACCCAGACCATCCTCGACGCCCCCCACAAGGACTTGCGCCGAGCCCGTGCCTGCGGCATGAGCCTGATTCCCACCACCACCGGCTCGGCCAAGGCGATCACCGCCATCTTTCCCGAGCTCGAGGGCAAGCTGAACGGCCACGCCGTGCGGGTGCCCCTGGCCAACGCCTCGCTCACCGACATGGTCTTCGAACTCGAACGCGAGGTGACGGTGGACGAGGTCAATGCTGCTCTGAAGGCCGCCGCCGAGGGCCCGCTAGCCGGCATCCTGGGCTACGAGGAGCGCCCGCTGGTCTCCATCGACTACCGTACCGATCCGCGCAGCTCGATCATCGACGCGCTTTCGACCATGGTGGTCAACGGCACCCAGCTCAAGCTCTACGCCTGGTATGACAACGAGTGGGGCTACGCCAACCGGACCGCCGAGCTGGCGATGAAGGTGGGGAGTGAGCAGGTGGGCCATGTCTGAGGCAGGGAAGCTCGGGATCCGCTTGAAGGGGCTGCCCTTCGAGGTGCGCCAGTACCTGCTGATCACCGGCAACTACTGGGCCTTCACCCTCACCGACGGTGCCCTGCGCATGTTGGTGGTGCTCTACTTCCATCAGTTGGGCTACTCACCGCTGGAGGTGGCGCTGCTGTTCCTCTTCTACGAGGCCTTCGGCGTAGTCACCAACCTGGTGGGGGGCTGGCTGGGGGCACGCCTGGGCCTCAACCGCACCATGAACGTGGGCCTCGGCCTGCAGATCGTCGCGCTGGTCATGCTGATGGTGCCCGCCGCGGCGCTAACCGTGCCCTGGGTGATGGCCGCCCAAGCGCTCTCGGGCATCGCCAAGGACCTCAACAAGATGAGCGCCAAGAGCGCGGTCAAGGTGCTGGTGCCCAAGGACAGCCCTAGTGCCGGCAGTGCCCTCTACCGCTGGGTAGCGATCCTCACCGGTTCCAAGAACGCGCTGAAGGGGGCCGGTTTCTTCCTCGGCGGCCTGCTGCTGACTCTGATCGGCTTCCGCGGTGCGGTCATCGCCATGGCATTGATGCTCGTCGCGGTGTTGACGCTGTCGCTGATAAGGCTCAAGGCTGACCTGGGTCGCCAGAAGCGCAAGCCCAAGTTCACCGAGGTGTTCTCCAAGTCCCGGGCCATCAACGTGCTCTCGGCGGCGCGGCTGTGCCTGTTCGCCTCCCGGGACGTGTGGTTCGTGGTGGCGTTGCCGGTGTTCCTCTACGACCAGCACGGCTGGAGCCATTGGACGGTGGGCGGCCTGCTGGCTATCTGGGTGATCGGCTATGGTGGGGTGCAGACCCAGGCGCCGCGCCTCACCGGCCTGGTCAAGGGCGGGGCGCGGGCCGTCACCGTGTTCTGGGCGTTGGCCCTGGCCGGCTTGCCAGCGCTGCTGGCCCTGCTGCCCCTGGCCGAAGTGGGCTGGTTGGTGACGGGGCTTTTGGCCTTCGGCGTGCTCTTCGCCGTCAACTCCAGCTGGCACAGCTACCTGATCGTGCACTATGCCCGCGCCGATGGCGTCTCCATGGACGTGGGCTTCTATTACATGGCCAACGCCATGGGCCGCCTCGCCGGCACACTACTCTCCGGTTGGGTGTACCAGGTGTATGGCCTGGCCGCCTGTCTGTGGATCTCGGCCGCTCTGGTGGCGGCCAGCGCCCTGATGGCTCTTGCGCTGCCACAGGAGGCGTCTGGGGAATGATGTGGGGCTACCCGACGCTGACCTTGCCCCACGGCTATCGACTGAGCCCCAGGACCCTCTACCCCATGCTGCATTCGATGGAGCGCAAGGGGGCCTGCCCTCCGTGATTAGTACAAGGGAAGCACACGACGCAGGCTCTACCGTCGCTGTTCGCGCTGGGCGCCGCCGTGCTCAACGGTCCCCTCAACCAGGGGATCATCCACGGCCTCAAGGTCAGTGGCGGCATTCTCGTCACCATGTAGCTGGCATCGTCCTCAATGCCAAACAGGCACTATCCCGATAAACATACTTGCCACGAAAACGCCCAAGATATGACGTACTTTTCTGACAACATTCTCCACCTGCCGGAATACCACGTCCTGGGCACCAAGGTGGAAGAGCATGATCTCCACTACCAGATCGAAGCTCCTGAGCCTCTAGCTTGCGAGGAATGCGGCGTTGAGAATGAGTTTGTCAGGTTCGGCAAGCGCGATGTGGCCTATCGTGACCTACCCATCCACGGCAAGCGGGTCACCCTCTGGGTGGTCCGTCGCCGGTACACATGTCGAGCCTGCGGAAAGACATTCCGTCCGACGCTCCCCGAGATGGTGGACACTCATCGCATGACGCGGAGGCTTTACAGCCATGTTGAAAAGGAGGCCTTCAACCACCCCTACGCCTATGTAGCCGATACCACGGGCCTCGATGAGAAGACCATACGCGAAATCTTCAAGAAAAAGGCTGAGTTCCTGGCGATTTGGCACCGCTTCGAGACTCCTCGTTGCCTGGGCATCGACGAGCTGTACCTGAATCGCCGCTACCGCTGCATCCTGACCAACTTGGAGGAGCGTACTCTGTTAGACCTGCTGCCCGGTCGTCAGCAGGACGCGGTGACGAAGCGGCTCATGAGCATGACTGAGCGCGACAAGGTCGAGATCGTCAGCATGGACATGTGGAAGCCCTACCGCCGTGCCGTTCAGGCGGTGCTGCCACAGGCCCGCATTGTGGTCGATAAGTTCCATGTGGTGCGTATGGCCAACGAAGCCCTGGAGAAGGTCCGCAAGGGGCTCAGGAAGGAGTTGACGGCCAACCAGCGACGAACCCTTAAGGGCGACCGGAAGATCCTGCTGAAGCGGGCTCACGACGTCTCAGACCGCGAGCGTCTCATCATGGAAACCTGGACAGGGGCCTTCCCCCAGCTCCTGGCAGCCTATGAGCACAAGGAGCGGTTCTACCACATCTGGGGCTGTGCCACCCGGCGGGATGCTGAGAAGGCGTTGGCTGCCTGGGTTGACGGCATCCCGCAGGGGCAGAAGGAGGTCTGGAAGGATCTCGTTAGCGCCGTCAGTGGCTGGCGTGAGGAGGTGTTGACCTACTTCGAGACCGACATCCCAATCACCAACGCCTTCACGGAGTCGATCAACCGGCTGGCCAAGGACAAGAACCGCGATGGCCGGGGCTATTCATTCGAGGTGATGCGGGCCCGGATGCTCTACACCACCAAGCACAAGAAGAAGACGCCACAGACCAAGGAATCTCCGTTCCTGGGCAAGGCCACCATGACCTACAGCATGGGTCTCCCCGAGGCCGAGAAGAACTACGGCGTCGATCTATCAACCTTCTGGGAGGATTAAGGTTTTGGTGGATCAGAGGGGATCATCAACCACTTAATCCGGATACCCCTTTCGGGATGTCACCCAGACCCGGCTCAGCCAGGCGCGCCTCGAACGCCTGGCCATCCACGACCCGCTGACCCGGCTGTTCAATCGCGAGCACTTCACCAACGCCCTGAACAGCCTGCTGGACGGCCTGCGTTACACGGAGACCGGCCTGGCGGTGCTCTTCACGGATCTCGATGACTTCAAGCCGATCAACGACTGCCATGGCCACGCGGCCGGCGACGAGCTGCTGGTGGAAATCAGCCACCGCCTCAAGCACATGATGCGGGCCACCGACCTGGTGGCCCGCTTCGGCGGCGACGAGTTCATGGTGGCCCTGTCCGGCATCGCCTCCCTCGAGATGGCGGAGTCCATCGCCGGACGGATGCTCAAGGAGGTCATGCGGCCGCACCAGCTGAGCAACGGCCAACACGTGCAGGTCTCGGCCTCGATCGGCCTCGTCGTCACGGTCGACCCCGAGACGACCGCCGAGACCCTGATCGATACGGCGGACGCCGCCATGTACGATGCCAAGCAGCAGGGCAAGAATCGCATCGCCACCGCCCATGATCGCCACGTCTCCCGGTCCAGCGAAACCTTCATGCGGATACGCAACGCCTTCGAGCAGGGCGAGATCCGGCTGCATTACCAGCCCATCATCCGGCTCACCGACATGAAGACGATCGGCTTCGAGGGCCTGGCGCGCTGGCATCATCCCACGCTGGGCGTCCTGGGCCCCGCCCACTTCATCGACATACTGACCTGTTCCTCGCTGTGTCATCCCTTCGCCCAGTGGCTGATCCGCCAGGCCGGCGAGCTGGCCCGGCGGCTGCAGGAAGCCCGGATCCAGGCCGTCATCGGCGTCAACCTGACGCAGGAGCAGATCGAGGGCGGCGATTTCCTGTACACCCTGGGCGAGATACGCGAAGAGCTCGGGCTGTCCTCGCCGCACATCAACCTCGAGATCCACGAGACCAGCCAGTTCCACGATCTCGACCTGACCGCCAACCAGCTCCATGAAGCCCGCCTGCTGGGCGCCAGGGTGTCACTCGACGATTTCGGCACCGGAGTCTCCTCGGTGACCTATGCCTCCGTACTGCCCATCGACACGCTCAAGATCGACCGCAGCATGATCAAGAGCCTGGAGAACCGACCCGACCAGCGCGAGTTCGTCCGCGGCGTCACGCTGATGGCCCAGGCCATGCAGCGCCAGGTGGTCGTCGAGGGCGTGGAGACCGAAGGCCAGCTCCGGCTGCTGCGCGAGCTGGGCTGTGACCTGGCCCAGGGCTTCTTCCTGGGCCGCCCCATGACGGAAGAGGCCCTGTTCCAACAGTATGTGACGCCGGACGCCCGGCCCGCCTATCCGCTGGTCCGCACCTGACCGCGTCCCCGGGGCGGGTGTCACTCGCTCACCCGCCCGCGCCGCTCTCCGGCTTCGTCACGCTGTAGAGCAGATAGCGGCCGAGCCGCCAGTGCGGCTCGACGTCGCAGTAGCGATGCTCGAGCTCGGTGAGCCGTGCCAGTGTCGTCGCGTCGGGCTCGCGTTCGCGCAGGTAGTCATGGAAGACACGGATCCCGGCGACATGCTCGACGACCAGCCCGGCCTCGGCCAGCCACGCGACCACCTCGGTGTGGGTCAGCGGCGAGATCGGCGTCAGCCGCCGGCGCTTGCCGGTGCCCGCCAGCCGGTCATCCAGCGCCTTGGTCAGGTTGCCCTTGATGATGTTGGAAAAGCGCAGGGCATCACGGTTGAAGACCATCAGCGACAATTGACCGCCCGGTGCCAGCAGATCGGCCAGAATGCGGATCGCCTCGCGCGGCTCGGCCAGCCACTCGAGCACCGCATGACAGACGATCAGCGGCCAGGGCCCCGGCGCCCGCTCCGGGAGCGCCTGAAGCGGCGCCTGCAGCAGCGTGGCCCGCCGGCATCCCAGCGACTCACGGGCCCGCGCTAGCATCTCCGCCGAGGGTTCGGCCAGCGTCACCGGATGGCCACGCTCGGCCAGCCAGACACTCATCTGCCCTAGCCCGCCGCCGACATCCAGCGCCGGCTGGCCCGCCAGCCGCAGCGTACGCGGCAACAGGGCATCCAGCAGCGCCAGGCGCAACGCACCGCGCGGCTTTCCATAGAGGCTGTCGGCGAACTTGTCGGCCAGCCCATCGAAGATTCGGTCCTCGGCGCTCACCCTGCCCCCGCTGCACAAAAGCGCCCAGTCTAGCCGCCTCGCGACACCGGCTCCAGCGCCGTCGCCACGGCCGCTCATCATGCCGGACGCCGGCCCCCGGGCCGAGATTAAAGATTGACGATGACTCGCCGATATTCTCTTAATTGTTGATTGATTGCATCGTGCCTGCTGCCACAGGAGTCTTGCCTTGGATTCGCTGCCGCCCTTGATTGCCTCGCTCGCCCGGGGGCTGGACCTGCCCGGCACGGCGATGGCCATTGTCGACGGTGAACGTACCGGCCTGCCGCTCCTCTTCGTCAATCCCGGCTTTCAGCGCCTGCTCGGGCACTCCGGCGCGGCACTGGCGGGAACGCCACTGCGCGATCTGATGGCCCTGGCGGGAGACACGGACCTGCCGGCCGTGATCGCGCGGGTGCTGCGTCACGGCGTGCCCACCACCGATACCGTCGCGTGTCATCGCCGCGACGGCTCGCGTCTGTGGACCGAGATGACGGTCACCCCGGTGGAGGACCACGACGGCCACCGCTACCTGATCTGCATGCAGCGCGACGCCGACGAACCCCGACGTTCCGGGCTGGCCCTGGCGGTCTTCGACAACACCCACGACGGCATCCTCGTCACCGACGCCGACAAGGTCATCATCGATACCAACCCCGCCTTCACGCGACTGACCGGCTACACGCGCGAGGAGGCCCTGGGGCACAAGCCGCACCTGCTGTCCTCGGGCAAGCACGATGACGCCTTCTACCACACCCTGTTCGCCACCATCGAGGCACAGGGCTTCTGGTCCGGCGACATCTGGAATACCCGCAAGGACGGCAGCCAGCTGATCGTCAACGCCACCATCTCGGCGGTGCACGACGCCGACGGCCGCCTGCTCAACTATGTCAGCGTGTTTCGCGACATCACCCAGCAGCGTCTCAATCAGGCCCGGCTCGAACGCATGGCCATCTACGATCCGCTGACCGGCCTGTACAACCGCGAACACTTCATCGCCACGCTCGAGACACACCTGGTCAGCCTGCAGTACACCGAGAGCGGCATCGCGGTGCTGTTCATGGACCTCGATGACTTCAAGCCGATCAACGACGGCTTCGGCCATGCCGCCGGCGACGAGCTGCTCGTCGAGATCGGCCGACGCCTCAAGCGGCTGATGCGCAGCACCGATATTGTCGCCCGTTTCGGCGGTGACGAGTTCGTCATCGCCCTGACCGGCATGGGCAATGGCGACAAGGCCGTCAAGGTGGCCCAGAAGATCGTCGACGCGCTGGTCCAGCCCTTCCGGCTCGACAACGGCGCGTCGGTCGGCATTGCGGTGTCCATCGGCGTGGCGTTCACCAACGACTATCGGCTCGACACGGCCACGTTGATCGACAGCGCCGACCAGGCCATGTACGACGCCAAGGTGGGCGGCAAGAACCGCATCGCCCGGGCCCGGCGCTTCGTCGAGTCCCGCTCCCGGGCCACCTTCCAGCGCGTCAGGCAGGCCTTCGAAACGGGCGAGCTGGAACTCTACTACCAGCCCATCGTCGACCTGGCTTCCGACCGGACGCTGTTCTTCGAGGCGCTGGCGCGCTGGCGCCATCCCCAGGCGGGGGTGCTGGCGCCGCAGCACTTCATCGACGTGATCATGCACTCGTCGCTGAGCCTGCCCTTCGGGCGCTGGCTGGTGCACGAGGCCAGCCAGATGGCCAAGCACCTTCAGGATCGGGGGTTCCGGGTCGGCATCAGCATCAACCTGTCCCAGGAACAGATCGAGACGGGGAGCTTCCTGCGCGCCATCAGCGACTCCCGCGACGCATTGCGCCTGTCCACGCCCTACCTGACGATCGAAGTGCTCGAGTCGAGCCAGTTCCACGATCTCGCCCTGACCTGCAGCCAGTTGCTCGAGGCCAAGCAGCTGGGCACCTCCGTCTCGCTGGATGACTTCGGCGCCGGCATTTCCTCGATCACCTATGCCAGCCAGCTGCCCATCGACACGCTCAAGATCGACCGCAGCGTGATCCACGGCATCGACACGCAAGCCAGCCAGCGCCAGTTCGTCGGCGGCATCATCGACATGGCCCACGCCATGCAACGCAAGGTGCTGGCCGAAGGCGTGGAGCGGCGAGCCCAGCTCGAGGAGCTGCGACGCTGCCACTGCGACCTGGCGCAGGGTTTCCTGCTGGGAGAGCCGATGCCCGCCGACGAGCTGGACCGGCGTTATCTCGACACCGCCGCCCGCCCGGAGTATCCCCTGCAACGCCGCTGTGCCGCTCCGGCCTGACGCCTCCCGGCACGTACGCTGGCTTCACGGGTTTATCTTGTCCGGACAGGCGCTTATAATGCAGCGCGTTGCCTCGCGCCCCCGTAGCTCAGCTGGATAGAGCAACCCCCTCCTAAGGGGTAGGTCATAGGTTCGAATCCTATCGGGGGCGCCAACGGCATCAATGACCGGCAGCGTCCCCATGTCTCCCGTTCGAGCCGGAATCGCGCATCGCTCCCGCCCTGCCTCGCCCCAGGCACAGTAGAACCCCAGACCCCACAGGGCGTTCAAGCCTATCCGCGTCAGACCGCTTTCGGTCCCCGAATTGCCGCCTTCGCTTCCTGCAGACCCGTCTCGAAACCCGAGAAAACACGGAAGCTGAAGTACCAAACGGGCTACCCGGGCCGTTCGAGGGCCCGGGTAAACGTCTTGCCAAAGGCGTATGCACGATGAGGCCATCCGGCTATGGCTGGAAGTGGATCACGGAGTCCTTGTTGTCGAGAAGATGAACCGTTGCCGACACCGCCGCCTCGGGGACCCGAATATCGACCATTGAGCCAAGGCGCAGCTTCATGACGCCATCGACCAGGCTTCCGGAGTGGTGGGCCCATGGCTCGAAGTGGCTCTTCAGGACGTCGATATCAGACGCACCGACGGTCTCCTTGCTGCCATCATCGAGCGTATACGTGATCGCAGTCACATAGGCAAAGGCTGAGGAAGGGCCGGCATCCACATAGAGACGTTCCTGACCGGAAGTCTGGGGACCTTCAACCACGGAAATGTGGTAGCTGCCGGTACTGGTACGCTTGCCGAAGTCGAAGATTCCAAAGTAGTAGCTGTAGAAACCCACGGTGAAAATCACGGAAATCACCGTAAGCCCAAGACAGAATGGACGTTTGAAAAGCCCTGCAAAATCGTCACGCTTCAAGGCATGATCGAGGGAATGAACGTCAGCGCCATGAATCATGACACTGACCGAAATGGCGAAGCCGAGGGCTGCCATCGTCCACTCATCAAGGCATTCGTAGCCCATCCAGCCGAAAATCAGCATCAGCGCCACATTCAGCAAGGCCGAACCAGCAGCTGCAAGGCGCGTCATCAGACCCAGGATCAGCCCCAGACCCACCAGCACTTCGGCAGTTGACATGGCATAAATCGACCACTCCGCCACAAGCGGATGCGCCAGGACCCAATGAATGAGCGTTTCGATGGGCGATCCCGGCGCCGCTTCAACCAGCTTGCTGGCCAGCGAAGCCGGCGTATTGATATCGTGCTTCGCGGGCACATTGACGAATCGTCGCCACCCTCCCATCAGAAACACGAAGCCCATGGAGATCGCGGAAGCACGCAAGGCGATGTCACCACGCCATAGTGAAAGGTTCGAGTCTTTTTCCATCATCCACCTCTGCTCCTGGCCACATTAGTGGGGCATACGACACCCAGGTTGACACGCCCACACCCGTCATATCACAAAATGTTATATTTCAATAATCAAATAGTACCATTACCCTCAGGTCCGAGCTTGACCCAGCTCAATAGACACTGAATGCACGGCAATAATGCCAAGATCATGACGAACCATGACGGCACGCAGATGACTGGAAACACCGGGCGCTTTCCAGCAGGAGAACAGACAGAAGAGGTGTTGCGGTAATGAATGGGGCTGACGCTATCCGGCCCCGAAGCCGGCACACACGGAGAGTCCGGGGAGTCTATGGCCAAGGAGTTGCAGCATTGGGCCGCTGGGTCAGCGATAGAAAAACCGGCAGTATCGTGCAAGCAGGGAACGAAAAGAAAAGCCCGGCAACTCGGCCGGGCTGCATGACGCTGTGTCCTGTGACTGACTTCCACCCGCCCCCCTGCGGGCGCATCCCTGGTTAGAGCCGTCCCTTGCTGCTCCGTTCCATGGATATCGTGCCACTATCAGGCTAGGCCAGAACCGCCGACGAAAACATGATCCCTATCAAGCTCGCGTGCCCGGCGACCTGTCAGCTCAGGCGCTGCATGTAGTCCACGTAGCCGAAGGTCCTGACCGTGCGCACCGCGCGGCTTGTCTCGTCGACCCGACAGATCGCCGGCAGGCGGATGCCGTTGAAGGTGGTGGTCTTGACCATGGTGTAGTGGGCCATGTCGGTGAACACCAGGCGGTCGCCGATGGCGAGCGGCGCGTCGAACGAATAGTCGCCGATCACGTCGCCGGCCAGGCAGGTGGTGCCGCCCAGCCGGTAAGTGTGGGCCTTCTCGCCGGGCTGGCCGCCGCCGATGATCTCGGGCCGATAGGGCATCTCCAGCACGTCAGGCATGTGCGCGGTGGCGGAGGTATCGAGGATGACGTTGGGGATCTCGTCGTCGATGATGTCCAGCACGCTGCACACCAGGAAGCCGGTGTTCAGGGCGATCGCCTCGCCCGGCTCGAGATAGACCTCGAGGTGCGGATAACGCGCCTTGAAGTCGCGGATCAGCCGTACCAGCCGCGCCACGTCGTAGTCGGCGCGGGTGATGTGGTGACCGCCACCGAAGTTGACCCAGCGCATGCGTTCCAGGTACTGCCCGAAACGCGCCTCGAAGGCCGCCAGCGTCGCCTCGAGGGCGTCGCTGTTCTGCTCGCAGAGGGTGTGGAAGTGCAGCCCCTCCAGGCCGTCGAGATCGCCGGGGCTGAGGTTCGCCGCGCGGGTACCCAGCCGCGAGCCCGGCGCGCAGGGGTCGTAGAGCGCCACCTCGCCGGTGGAATGCTCGGGGTTGACCCGCAGCCCGCAGGAGACCCGCCGCGGCGCCGCCGCGACGGTGTCGCGGAAGCGCCGCCACTGGCCCGGCGAATTGAAGCTCAGATGATCCGCGTAGCGCAGCACCACGTCCATCTCCGGCGCGGTGAACGCCGGCGAGTAGACGTGCACCTCGCCGCCGAAGGTCTCGGCGCCGAGGCGGGCTTCGTCCTGGCCACTGGCGGTGGTGCCCACCAGGTATTCGCGGATCAGCGGGAAGGTATCCCACATGGCGAAGCCCTTCAGCGCCAGCAGGATCTTCGCGCCGCTCTCCGCCTGCACCTGCCCCAGCCGCTCGAGGTTGCGACGCAGCAGGGCGTCGTCGACCACGTAGGCCGGCGAGGGGCAGGCCTGAATGTCAAACGGATAGCCGTCGAACGGGACGTCATGATTTGCCATCGTCGATCAGGCCAGCGGATCGGATTCGGGGTCGAGCTCGACCACCTGCCAGGGCAGGCCCATGTCGCCGATGCGTTCCATGAACGGGTCTGGATCGAGCTGTTCGACGTTGAACACGCCGTCGCCCTTCCACAGGCCCTCGAGCATCAGCATGGCGCCGGTCACCGCCGGCACGCCGGTGGTATAGGAGATCGCCTGGGACTTGACCTCCTGATAGCACTGCTGGTGGTCGCAGATATTGTAGATGTGCACCTTGCGGCGCTTGCCGTCCTTGATGCCGTCGACGATCACGCCGATGTTGGTCTTGCCCCTGGTGCGCGGGCCGAGCGAGGCCGGGTCGGGCAGCACCGCCTTGAGAAATTCAAGCGGGGCGATCTCGCAGCCGTTTACCGTGATCGGCTCGATGCGGGTCATGCCGACGTTCTCGAGCACCTTCAGGTGGGTGATGTACTTCTCGGAGAAGGTCATCCAGAAGCGAATCCGCTGTAAGCCCTTGATGTTCTGGGACAGCGACTCGAGCTCCTCGTGATAGAGCAGGTAGATGTCCTTCTCGCCGATACCGTCGAAGTCGAACTTGCGCGACTCGGCCAGCGGCGCGGTCACCTTCCACTCACCCTTCTCCCAGTAGCGACCGTTCGCGGTGATCTCGCGAATGTTGATCTCCGGGTTGAAGTTGGTGGCGAACGGATAGCCGTGGTCGCCGCCGTTGGCATCGAGAATGTCGATGGTGTGAATCTCGTCGAACAGATTCTTCTGTGCGTAGGCGCAGTAGATGTTGGTCATGCCCGGGTCGAAGCCGCAGCCCAGGGTAGCCATGTTGCCGGCGCCCTTGTAGCGATCCTGGAAGGCCCACTGCTCCTTGTACTCGAACTTGGCCTCGTCCGGATGCTCGTAGTTGGCGGTATCCAGGTAGGGAACGCCGGTCCGCAGACAGGCCTCCATGATGGTCAGGTCCTGATAGGGCAAGGCCACGTGAATCAGCACATCCGGCTGGAACGATTCGATCAGCGTCACCAGCGCCTCGACATCATCGGCATCGACCCGGGCAGTCTGGATGGGCCGCTCCAGCTGGTCGGCGATCGCTCGGCATTTCGCCTCGTTGCGACTGGCCAGGCAGATCTCGCTGAAGACCTCGGGATGCTGGGCGCACTTGTGAGTGACGACACCGCCGACGCCACCGGCGCCAATAATCAGGACTTTGCTCATGAATTCGGTTCCAGATCGGGAAACGTCAATGGTGGCAGGGGTCGTGTCGGAGGCGAAAGCACGCGCCGCTCCCGACCCGGAGCCACCCCGGTCTCGGCCTCGCCCGACTCCCCGGGAGGACGGCGAGAGGGCGCAGATGATGGCCCCCTCCGAGGCTGGCCGCAAGTGCTTTTCGCGTCAACTCTCGCCACTGGCGGAGCGCGTTCGCCCCCTGCCGGTAATGGGCACGAAATGACTGCGCCGCCAAGCTGGCCCGCCACGGCAGGAGAGTTGTCGCATCGGTACACGAGACTTATAGTGAATGCTCACCAACGAGAAATCATTGGACAATAGCCCTACAAATTGCCCATTAACAATTGTTATTGCACAATCTCGGTACAAGAGGCTAGATTGGGTGAGTTACGTCAGGGAAGAACCCCCCTCGCGCTGAAGGCCGGCCTCCGGGACTGAGGGCCGCATTCTGGCAAAAACTCTTTTATGCAGAAATCATGCAGAACCTCGCCAAACACATCGCATTCACGGAACGTGAAAGCCGAATCGTCTCGGCCCTGGAAGAAAAGCCACGAGCCATCGCCAGGGGCGAAACGCTCTGGCACCCCGATGAGCCGCCCCGCTACCTGTATTCGCTGCATCAGGGCTGGGCCTGTACGCTCCATCGCTCCGAGGATGGCGCCGAACAGGTCATCGACCTGCACCTGCCCGGTGATGTCCTGGGGCTGCGCGACTTAACCTTCACGAACCACTACACCAGGGCGGAAATGCTGACCGATGGCATCGTACGGGCGATCCCCGTTACCAGCATCCATCGCCTCTTCCAGGTCGCCCCCCGCGTGGCCATGGCCCTGCACGCCTCGACCGCGCGTCAGCAGCGCAACATCACCCAGCGCCTGATCAATGTGCTGGGCAACGATGCCTGCTCGCGTATCGCGCATTTCGCGCTGGAGATCCATCATCGGCTGACCGCCAGCGGCCAGCCAGTCAGCAATCATTTCACCCTTCCCCTCACCCAGCGGCGACTCAGCCAGCTGCTGGGCATGAGCGAGGTGCATGTCAGCCGCACCCTCTCGGAGCTGGCCGAGCGGCAACTGGTGCTTCGCCAGCGGCAGAGCATCGACATCCTGGATTTCGAGGAGCTGGCCCGCATCGCCAACTTTCGCCCCGAACGCTTCAGCGACATTCTCAACCCGGCCTTCGTCGGCAACGAGGTGGCAACGCTGCACCTGGGGGACACGGCGTCCTGACGCCTGCCGGGCAACGCACGCACGACAACGAGCCGGCACTGCCGTCGTGGCGGTGCCGGCTCGTCAATCGACAAAGCGTCGAAGTGGACCGCTCCCTGGGCAATCACAACATCCTGTTGACGAGCACCCTCGGGCCCACAGACGGACCTTCCCTGGTCAAGGGGCCTCCCTGCCCCAACCTCCCTGTCACGGGATTCGCCATCTGGAACGCACCCAGACACGAAGTTCGATACACATGACAGTCGATGTGCCAACTGCCTTGCAGCCGGCCTGGACAGCACGTTCCAGATGCCGAGTGCGCGGGTTTCGCGACCCTCACCTGTCATGGCGCATCGTTCGCCGAACCGTCCCTGATTCGACGGAAGCCAATGTCTCATGTCCGACCGACCCGGTAATTAACCCAGGTTATACTGTACGAAATTTTATCAGAACTTCCGGAAAGTATAATTAATAAAACTTAACATCCCCTCCCGAGCTCACTCACCCCGACTTTATTCTTGTAAAAACAATCAGTTAAGTTCAAATCCAAGCCCGCGCCTTCACAAGGCAGCCCGCGCCTCACGGCTGGCTCGGCCTCTCGGCCCGCTCCGCCGACTGCAGGCAATGGGTTGATGTACAAGGTTAACGCTCACAAGAACGGAAAAACGCCGAACGGGCAACGCCGTTACCGACCCAAAGCTACGTTTTGAAACACTTTCCGAACGGGCCTGCAGGACACGAGCCGCCCACCAGCGAAGCAAGCCGCCCGCTTATCTCAGCGATGCCGCTCGGCACAGTCGATGCACAAGGTCGTCATGGGCAGCGCCTCGAGGCGTCGCGCATCGATCGGCTCCCCGCAGTCTTCGCAGATCTCGCCCTCGCCGTCGGCGATGCGTTCGAGCGCCCTGTCGACCTGAGCCAGTTCCGCAAAAGCCTCCTCGTCCAGGCGGTCCACCACCTCGTCGTTCTCGACCTCGAGCGACTGTTCTTCCGCATCCTTGTCCAGAGAGCGTGTCTTGTGGCCCCGGTAGGCGCGAAGACGCGCCTGCAACGTTTTCCGCAGGGCTTCCAGCGTGGCGCGACGATCACTCATGGCAGATGTCTCCCGTTAGACGCCATCCTTCTCGTGTAGCCCCCTGCCGCAGGAATCACCTTGACGCCGATCAGGAAACTTCCGGCCCGTGCCGTTGACAGCCGCAACGGCCCCAACACAAACAAGCCGGCCCGTCATGTGACGGGCCGGCTCGGGTACCCAGGATGACATCAGTGCACTCAGCGCGTATCCAGCTGCTTGACGCGCAGCGCAAAATTATTGGCCGAGTCCTTGGCATTGCCGTAGTTATGCCCCTTGACCCAGACCGTGTAATGCCCCGGCGGCAAGACTTGCTTGATGTGAACATTGCCGGCAAAACGCGAGCCCTCGTCGCTGGCCACGACATTGCCCTGGTCATCGAGAACCCGCGCTTCGATCTGGAAGGACCCCTCAGCACCGACCATGGTCGACGTATTGACGGCCACCGTGCCGCGTTGAACCACGTCGAAGCTCAGCGCCTTGCCCTCAAAGTTCATGTCGACGTCGGTGACGACCTCCTTGAAGCGACGCGACTCGTCTTTCAGCCTTGCCTGGCTCGCCGACTGACTGTCGTTCGCCGTGGCCGCCTTCGTATCGGACGGCCGGGCAGCCGACGCCTTGGACGACGAAGCCGCTGCCGTCGGTGGCGCGCAGCGAGTTCATCAACTCATCGTTGGTACCGTAGGGGGTGAAGGTCGCGTTGATGCCGGTCTTCTCGCGGAAGTCGGCGAGCATCTCATCGGTAAAATAGCCCGCCCACGCATAGATCCGCAGGGTGTTGTCCTGCGCGAGCGCCTTATTGATGTAGAACGCCGGCAAGGCGGCGCCGGCTCCCGCAGCAAGCGTCCCCTGCAGGAAGCGACGACGAGTGATCGACATGGCCCTACCCTCCATTTCTTCTGGTTATCCATGACCGGGACGGCAATATTATGCCCGCGGGCAAGTGTCACGTTGGTGACACTTGAGTGACAGTTCAATAACCGTAGTCCGCTTCGTTACATCATGCATCGTGACGCTCGACGAATGAGTCAACGTTCACTACACCGTAATGGTGTTCAACAAGAGCCGCACGGCAGGAAGGCAGAAGGCAGAAGGCAGAAGGCAGAAGGCAGAAGGCAGAAGGCAGAAGGCAGAAGGCAGAAGGCAGAAGGCAGAAGGCAGAAGGCAGAAGGCAGAAGGCAGAAGGCAGAAGGCAGAAGGCAG
>Ga0209300_1000066_pt1 | contig 68263 bp, 65 predicted proteins | sample Shrwel_input2_RT_FD_187535 | JGI IMG/M metagenome (GOLD analysis project Ga0209300, IMG submission 187535) | Subsurface microbial communities from deep shales in Ohio, USA - Utica-3 well 1 S input2 RT (SPAdes) (version 2) ... | reverse complement strand
TTTACCGGTGGTGGTTTTCAACGTTTCTTTTATAGCGTTCAAGGCGGAATCAATGAAGACTCTGAGTGCGAAACCAGAAACAGTAAAACGTGACTGGTACGTTGTAGACGCAGCCGGCAAGACGCTGGGTCGTCTGTCAACCGAAATCGCCCTTCGTCTGCGGGGCAAGCATAAGCCTGAGTATACCCCTCACGTGGACACTGGCGACTACATCGTTGTTATCAATGCCAGCCAGGTGCAGGTTACCGGCAAAAAAGCATCTGCAAAGATGTACTACAGCCACACCGGCTTTCCGGGTGGAATCAAGTCCATCAACTTCGAGAAGCTGGTAGACAAGGCTCCCGAGCAAATCATTCAGAAGTCTGTCAAAGGCATGCTTCCGAAAGGCCCGCTCGGCCGCGCCATGTTTAAAAAGCTGAAAGTCTACGCCGGCACTGAGCATCCTCATGCTGCTCAGCAGCCCAAAGAACTCGACATTTAACGGAAGGCGGATATGTCTGTAGCACAAAATTACGGTACTGGTCGCCGCAAATCATCCACGGCTCGGGTTTTTATCAAGCCGGGAAGCGGTAACATCTCTATCAATGGTCGCAGCATCGAAGAATTTTTCGGTCGCCCGACCCTGCGCATGATTGTTCGTCAGCCGCTGGTGGTTGCCGATTCAACTGATCGCTTTGATATCAACATCACGGTTGCTGGTGGTGGCACCAGTGGTCAGGCGGGCGCTATTCGCCACGGCCTGACTCGCGCCCTGATGGATTACGACGAAACGTTGCGTCCGGCGCTGCGTGCAGCGGGTTATGTGACCCGTGATGCCCGTAAGGTTGAGCGTAAGAAGGTTGGTCTGCGCAAGGCGCGTAAGCGTCCGCAGTTCTCCAAGCGTTGATCGACGAACTTTGTCGATGGAAAACCCGGTCTGTTGGCCGGGTTTTTTTATGTCCGGCCAGTTCCGGAATATTTTGATCTGGCGCAGTCCTTAGCCGGTGTGTAGACCTTTCCGGCTTGTAAGCTTGAGGCAATTTCATTACCATTTCAGCGCTTACATTTTTGGGTTGTGAAGTCCTTTGAGATGCGCAGTCCCGGTTTTCCGGGTGTGTGCCTCGCCTGATGGGAGAAAACCATAATGAGTAATGGCGACGTGAGCCAAGGCCGGCGCCGATTTCTGATCGGTGCCACGTCTGTGGTAGGTGGTGTCGGCGTCGTCGGTGCGGCCGTTCCTTTCGTGCAGTCCTGGAATCCCAGTGCAAAAGCGGAAGCAGCGGGTGCGCCGGTAACCGTCAATGTCGACAAAATTGAACCGGGTCAGCAGATAACCGTAAGCTGGCGAGGAAAGCCAGTGTGGATTGTCCGGCGGACACCGGAGATGCAGGAAAACGTGAAAGCGATGACGCCTCTTCTTAAAGACCCGGAGTCGTCCGTAGAAAGCCAGCAGCCAGCCTATATTGACGGCCCGCTCCGTTCTCTGAGGCCGGATATTGTGGTGATTGTCGGTATCTGTACGCACCTGGGTTGTGTGCCGACCTATCGCCCTGAAGTGGCCCCGGCCGATCTTGGCGAAGAATGGTTGGGTGGGTTCTTCTGCCCGTGCCACGGTTCCAAGTTTGACCTGGCAGGACGAGTATTCTCTGGCGTGCCGGCACCGGTGAACCTTGAAGTGCCACCGTACCGGTTTGATGATGAATCGACCGTGACTGTTGGTCTTGATCCGGAGGCAGCGTGATGCAGAAACTGATTAATTGGGTAGATGAGCGTCTGCCAATCGTCGATGCCTGGAACAAGCACCTGGCAAAGTATTACGCTCCGAAGAACTTCAACGTCTGGTACTTCTTTGGCTCTCTGGCCATGCTGGTGCTGGTTAATCAACTGGTCACTGGCATTTGGTTGACCATGAGTTACAACCCGACCGGCGAAGGCGCTTTCGCTTCCGTCGAATACATCATGCGTGATGTGGAATGGGGCTGGCTGTTGCGTTACCTGCACTCTACTGGTGCGTCGGCCTTCTTCCTGGTGGTTTACCTCCACATGTTCCGCGGCCTGATGTATGGCTCCTATCAGAAGCCGCGCGAGCTGATCTGGATCTTCGGTATGCTGATCTATCTCGTGCTGATGGCGGAAGCTTTCATGGGCTATCTGCTGCCTTGGGGCCAAATGTCCTACTGGGGTGCCCAGGTTATCGTCAACCTGTTCGGCGCCATCCCCGTGATTGGTGAAGATCTGTCTACATGGATTCGTGGTGATTACCTGATCTCAGGCATTACTCTGAACCGCTTCTTTGCGCTTCACGTGGTTGCCTTGCCAATCGTGTTGTTGGGCCTGGTGGTGCTCCATATTTTGGCACTGCATGAAGTGGGTTCAAACAACCCTGACGGTATCGATATCAAGAAGAACAAGGACGAAAACGGCATTCCGAAAGACGGCATTCCGTTCCATCCGTACTACAGCGTGCACGACCTGGTCGGTGTCGCGGTATTCTTCTTCATCTTCTTTATCGTTGTGTTCTTCTTCCCGGAAATGGGTGGGCTATTCCTTGAGAAGCCTAATTTCCAGCCAGCGAACCCGCTGCAGACGCCTGCCCACATCGCGCCGGTCTGGTACTTCACGCCATTCTACGCCATGTTGCGTGCGGTGACTGTGGACTTTATCGGCTTGCCAGCGAAGTTCTGGGGGGTTGTTGTCATGGGCGGCGCCATTGCAGTTCTGTTTGTGTTGCCCTGGCTTGATCGAAGCCCGGTCCGCTCCATTCGTTACAAGGGCTGGCTGAGCAAGATTGCCCTGGCAGTCTTCGCGGTTAGCTTCGTCATCCTGGGATACCTTGGGTTGGTTCCGGCAACCGCGGGTCGCACCATGGTCGCGCAGGTTCTGACAGTGGTGTACTTCCTCTACTTCTTCCTTATGCCGTTCTACACGCGCATGGAGAAAACCAAGCCAGTACCAGAGAGGGTGACAGGATAATGAGAAAGCTGATTTTAGGTCTCGTTTTCGCACTCCTGCCGGCCGTTGGGCTGGCAGCCGGTGGCGGGGTTCCTATCGATCATATGGAGCCTGATCATACCGATAAGGAATCCCTGCAGCGTGGTGCAACGTTGTTTACCAACTATTGCATGGGCTGTCACTCCATGAAATACGCCCGCTATAAGCGAGTGGCGGAAGATCTGGGGATTCCTGATGAGCTGTATGAGGAGAATTTGATTTTCACCGGTGCCAAGATTGGTGAACTGATGAAGATCTCAATGAATAAAGATATGGCCGCTGGCTGGTTCGGCGCGCCGCCACCCGATCTGACCCTAGAAACGCGTCTGCGCGGGGAGTCCTGGGTTTACTCGTATCTTCGTGGCTTTTATAAGGATGAAAGCCGGCCGTTGGGCGTGAACAACGTTGTCTTCCCAGCGGTGGGTATGCCTCACGTGTTGGTTGGGCTTCAGGGGCTATGTGCTGTAAAGCCGAATATTGGTGTTGAAGCTTCCATTGATCCGCTCAGTGGAAATGTTGCTAACGCCGATGTGTGTCCGGAGTATGCTTTGGAAGGCAGCATGAGCGGTCCGGAGTTCGACCAGGCGATGTGGGATTTGACCAACTTCCTGTCCTACATGGGTGACCCGGTAAAAGTTGAGCGCGAGCGTCTTGGTATTTTCGTGCTGATCTTCGTGGCCATCTTCTTTGTCGTCGCCTACTTGCTCAACCGCGAGTACTGGAAAGACGTACACTGAAAATTAGGGTATAATCCCAGCCGCTGAATCCCAGCGGGCCCGTGTTCCGGGTCCGCTGGTTTTTGCGTTTTTCAGGATTAATTCGGTTTGTAGAATCGTGAGGTAACTATATGGGCGTTGTGACCAAACGGTCATCAATGACATTTTTCTCGGATCCCGCCAGTCATTACAGCCATCGCGTGCGTATTGTCCTGGCCGAGAAGGGTGTTACCGTAGATATTGTGGATGTGGATCCGGATAACCCGCCATCGGAACTGGCGGACCTGAACCCGTACAACGCTCTTCCGACCCTGGTGGATCGGGACCTGGCCCTGTACGAGCCGAATATCATGATGGAATACCTGGATGAGCGTTTCCCTCATCCGCCATTATTGCCGGTTTACCCGGTAGCCCGGGCCAACAGCCGGTTGATGATCCATCGTATTCAGAAAGACTGGTGCGGCCTGGTTGACAAGATTCTGGCTCAGCCCAATAGCAAGGCTGCAGAAGCGGCCCGGAAAGAGCTGAAAGAGAGCTTGCTGGCAACCGCTCCGTTGTTCGGAGAAATGCCATTCTTCCTCTCTGAAGAGTTCACAATTGTTGATTGCTGTATCGCCCCGATTTTGTGGCGCTTGCCGGCAATGGGCATTGAGCTGGATGAAAAGCAGGCCAAGCCCTTACAGAAATATATGGACAGTATTTTTGCGCGGGAAGGATTCAAGGCGAGCCTTTCGGATCTGGAAGAAGATATCCGTAGCTGAGTGTGGTCCTTTTTACGAGGCAGGAGTTGTCGCAGTGTCAGACATTAGTTTTAACATGACCTCAAGCCGGCCCTACCTGGTTCGTGCCCTGAACGAATGGATTCTGGATAACGATTGTACGCCCTACATTGTTGTTGATGCCGGCGTGCAGGGTGTCCAGGTTCCTACCGAACATGTTGCCAATGGCCAGATTGTGCTGAATATCAGCCCGGGCGCAGTTCGTGGTCTTGTCGTTGGCAACGGTGCTCTGGAGTTCAGTGCCCGATTCGGGGGCGTTCCCATGCAGGTGTTTATTCCCCTGCAAGCGGTGGTCGCGATTTATGCCAAGGAAAACGGTGAGGGGATGGTGTTTGGCAGCGAGCCTGGCTCACCCGATCCGGATGGTAGTGATGATCCGGGACCTCATCCGCACCAGGATGAGCGGCCGAGTGGCAAGCCCACTCTGAAAGTAGTCAAGTAAATAAAAAAGCCGGGTAAACCCGGCTTTTTTATTACCCTCCGAAAAGTTTCTGATCAATCAGGTCGCAGATTGCGTTGATGATAACCATCAATAAAGGCGTGGCCTCGTGAGGGGGCAGGTTGTTCAGTGCCAGTTCATGGTCTTCTGGATGCATAAGCGATGCAATGTCGGACTTCTCGCGGGCGCTGAGTACCACTACCATCATTTCCCGGTCGTGGGCGGCCTGGATAGCCTGAATCAGGTTGGCCTTGTGGCCGTCGTCAACCACCACAAACAAAAGGTCGCCCGGTTTGCCAATGGCCTGCACCTGTCGGGAAAATGTGTCGTTGAAGCGATTGTCCCGGCAGATGGCCGAATAAGTGGTGGCGTCTGCGCCGAGATTTATGGCCGGCAATGCCGGTCGCTCCTGTTCGAGGCGTGACAGCAGGGCAGTGCAGAAATACTGGGCCAGCACATTGGCGTTACCGTTCGCGCAGGCGATAATTTTCCCATCCTGCAAGAGGCTGTTTACGCAGGCGTCGGCTACGTCCTCAATAGCGGGAGCAACGGTGCTGGCCGCCTGAGCGGTATGCTCCATATGAGTGGCAAACCACTGATGTATTCTGTGTTCGGTATCGCTCATGATTCTGAATCAGTCCGCCTGAATCGCATTTTTGACCCATTGTACCCGGTACTGACTGGTGATGCCGGGTGTGATGCCTACTACGTCTATTCTCGTTTGTGCGTCCCATTGGCCGTGTCTGTGCAGGTAAAATGCCGCTGCCCGCAATAGGCGACGCTGTTTGTTCCAGCTGACCGAGCTGATCGGATCAACCAGGCTGTCGCTTTTCCGGAATCGCACTTCGAAAAATACCAGCACACCGTGATCGATGCCGATCAGATCAATCTCTCCGCCACGACTGTGGACATTGCGTTCGACAATGGTGACGCCTTTGCTCTGCAGGTAGCGGGCAGCTACGCCTTCGTAGTGACTGCCCCGGTGTCTTGCGCCTTCCATGGCGGTGTGCCTGTTCGGTCAGGGTGTGGTTTTGTCGTCCGCGTCGGACGACGTTTCTTCGTCTTCAATCAGTACGGCTTCACCGTTGCGGAATTGAGCCCAGAGCTGCTGTCGATGAATGCTGCCATTGTCATTCATGGTCAGGGTGCCAGTCAGGCCGTCGATGCTGGCGGACTCAATCTGGCGCAACAGGGGCAGGCGCTTGGCTATTTGCCAGGCGTCGGCACCCATCGCAAACAGGCGCCCAAGTTGGCCGCTTGTATTGCTGAAGTGTTCACTGGCCTGTTCCCGCAGTGGTAATTCCGGTGCCAGAACCCACGGGATGTCTGTAAAGTTGACCCGATTCAGGTCGCGGTCTCTTGAGGGATCCCGCGTGCCTTCATAGATCATCGAGGGTGAGTAAACTGGCAGGTCGCCGCCATAGTAGAACGCAAACAAGGGATTGAACTGGCGGGCGATGGTTGGTGATGCCACCAGTACGATGCCCTCGGCGTCCTGCCGGCGGCGAGGTTCGAACTCTACATTCAGGCCGATTGTGCGTTCTACCTGAATCGCGCGATCTCTGGATACGGTAATGCCCAGCAGGTCGGCGGTTACGGCGCGTAGATTGTCCTCGGGCATGAATCGCTCAATATCCAGTATTGCCAGATCAAGTTCCGTCATGCGCTCGCGCAGGGCCTCTTCAACGCGATCTCCCCAATCTCCATATGGAATCAGTACCAGGGCCTTTTCGACTCGTTCTTCGGCCAGTCGCTCGGCAATCTGGCGAGCTTCGTCATCTGCCGAAAGGCCAAATTGATGCAGTCCCTCGGGGATCTCGCTGTCCCCAGGAAGGTAATTCAGGCCCAGAACCGGCACCGGCAGTGTTTTCAGGGCCGATAAGTCGTTCAACTGGCCCTTTTCCAGTGGGCCGATGACCAGGTCTGTCCGCGTGTCTGCCAGTTCCTGGTAGAGCTCGGCGAAAGGCTGCCTGGTGGTGTCTACGATTCTGATATCGGTTTCTTTGCGGTCAGTGGTTTCGTCACTGTAGTAGGCTGCGAGGAAGCCGTCCCGGATCGCCTTGCCTGCACTGGCCAGTCGACCCTCAAAGGGCAGCGCCAACACAATGTTTTCGGGTCGTGTGGCTGCCAGTTCGGCCAGCAGCGCCAGTTGCACCGGTAGAATCTGGGCTGCAGGGTGGCCAGGCCATTTATTCTGCCACTGGCGGACGAGTCGGCCCTGGTCATCGAGTGTGGCATCCGGTGTGCGTAAGGCCAGCGCCAGCGTTAACCAGCCTTCGATTTCGAAGCCTGTTGCGTTTTCCGCAGCGCTTTCCAGTGCCGGCGCGTTCAGCGCTTGCAGGTGGTTCCAGATCTGGTCATGTATTTGTTGTGGGCTGGCGCTTCGGTCAGTCTGACTCAACAGCACCAGTGTTGTGGCTGCCTCAAGGTTGTTGCCGGCCAATGCCAGAGCCCGGGCCTGAAGCTGGGCCGCCTTCGCCATGAGGTCGTCCGGGTAACCAAGAAAATCTTCGGCCTTTGTCTGTGCGGTTAATTGCTCGGCCCAGGCGCTGTCTTCCAGTTCGATGGCGCTGGCCATCGCAAGCAGGCGGCGCTGCTTCTCCAGTTCCGGGGATAGCTCGGCCAGTTGATCGCTGTTCAGAAGCGAGCGGGCGCCGTTATGATTGCCGTTGTCCTGGAATTCGCTTGCCATTCTGAGCAGGTAACGTTGGGCCAGCGTGCGGTTGTTTTCCCCGGCTGCCAGGGTCAGTGCCTGCTCCGGTGATTCGGCCATGTGGCTCCCGAGATCAATGGTTGCGCAGCCGCTTACTGTCAGTGTCAGCAAGGTAAGCAGGGCCAGGATCGTTTTGGGGCTGTGTGTTTTTTTCATGGCGGGCTCGGTAGTCTCCGGATTAATGGGCTTGTGATGCCGCGTATTCGGTGGCAAGTTTACCAGCTCCCGGCATAATTCACATTGCGTGCGTGTCACCGAATGGCGGTGTTTATGTCGTCAGAGCCTTTACCCGGAGTTTCTTTTATGTCCAGTTCAGACCGCGCAGCCGATCGTCCGCCTGGTGTGCTTTATATCGTTGCGACGCCCATAGGCAATCTTCAGGATCTGTCCGAGCGGGCACAGATCGCGTTGTCCCGGGTGGCGCTGGTGGCGGCCGAAGACACTCGCCATAGTGGCCGCCTGTTGCAGCACCTGGGTATCAGTAAGCCCATGCTGGCGCTTCATGAGCATAATGAGCGGGAGCGTGTGACCAGAATTATCGACAAGCTTGCTGAAGGGCAGGATATTGCCCTGATTTCCGACGCCGGCACGCCGCTTATTTCTGACCCCGGTTATATCGTGGTCCGGGAGGTGCGCCAGGCAGGTTATAGAGTGTCGCCCGTGCCGGGGCCCTGTGCTCTGGTGGCCGGCCTGTCTGCAGCTGGCTTGCCTACGGATCGCTTCCTGTTTGTCGGTTTTATGCCCGCCAGGCGTTCCGGGCGCAAGGCGGCTCTGGAGGAACTGCATGAGCAAACAGCGACCCTGGTGTTCTATGAATCCCCGCACCGGATACTGGATCTGATGCAGGATATGGGGGATGTGTTCGGCGCTGATCGCGAATGCGTACTGGGCCGAGAGCTGACCAAAACGTTTGAAACTTTCTACAGCGGAAGTGCCGGTGCTGTTCTGGCTGAACTCCGGGAGGATCCCAACGGAGCCCGTGGGGAGTTTGTCGTGATGGTGCGTGGTGCCGCGCCTGCTGAAGACACAGCTGCCGCGGTAGTAGATGCCGATAAGCTTTTGGCGCTATTGATCCCGGAGTTGCCGTTAAAAAAAGCCGCGCGTATCGTCTCTGAAGTGAGCGGCCTGGGTAAGAACGAGCTCTATCAGCGGGCTCTTGCGCTGAAAGATGGTTAAAGCCTTGCAAGCCGGGGGCTGCAGGGGTATTGTCAGCGGCGAGCTCGCCAGACAGTCGCCGCCGGTTTTACCGGGGGAGGAAAGTCCGGGCTCCACAGGGCAAGGTGCCAGGTAACGCCTGGGCGGCGCGAGCCGACGGAAAGTGCAACAGAAAGTATACCGCCTAAGCGCCTTCGGGCGCCGGTAAGGGTGAAACGGTGCGGTAAGAGCGCACCGCGTGGCTGGCAACAGTCCACGGCGATGGTAAACCCCACCTGGAGCAAGACCAAATAGGAATCCGTTGGCGTGGCCCGCGCTGGATTCGGGTAGGTTGCTTGAGGCCTGTGGTGACACAGGTCCTAGATGAATGACTGTCCCAGACAAAACCCGGCTTATCGGCGAGCTCGTTTTTCTTTCCCGCCTTTTGTAATGCCAGTAATTCTCAGAAAGCAGGTTTTATACCCAAAAAATCTTAAACCTCAGAATCTGTCTTCAGAGTTTTTTGCAGGTATTTGTTTTTTCTCCCTTTCTATATCCAGTTCTAACCTTTCCTGAAATTACTTGTTCGTAAGTTGCTGTCATTAAAAGAACTTTTCTCTACATGCCGCCACTTTCTGCGCTTGCATTGTCTTATGCGGGTTCCTATAGTGTGCATAAGTGGGAAAAAGTGGTTTCTAGTGGTTTTTTGTGGAATTCAGCAGCCCGGAATCGGCATAAATGAGCAACTTCCTTGGCAGTCATGCCATCAATATGGACGCAAAGGGTCGCCTGGCGATCCCGTCAAAGCTGCGCGAAGAGCTCGTGCGGCTTTGTGGCGGCCGTATTGTGCTCACAGCGAATGCCGATGAAGAGCATTGCCTGCTGCTGTATCCGGAACCTGAGTGGGAAGCGCTGCGCCCGAAGATTGAAGCTTTGCCAACCATGAGCAAGGCGGTTCGCCGGCTTCAGCGTCTGGTTCTGGGTAACGCGGCGCCGATGGAGCTGGATGCCAACGGTCGAATTCTTGTGCCACCGACCTTGAGAAATCATGCCCATCTGGAAAAGAAACTGATGCTTGTCGGCCTCGGGAAGAAGCTGGAGCTTTGGAGTGAGGAGCGCTGGTTCGACTGGTTGGATGAATCTTCCGGTGACGAAGAGATGCCGCCGGAAATGGAGAAACTGTCGCTATGACAGCCGAGACAGAACAGCAGGGCAGCAACACCTTTAAGCACCGCTCGGTGTTACTGGATGCGGCCGTCGATTATCTGATCAGCGATGACTCTGGCCGATATGTGGACGCGACTTTCGGGCGCGGTGGCCATAGCCGCCTTATCCTGAGTCAGCTCGCCGCCGACGGCCAGCTGTTAGGGATCGACAAGGATCCGCAGGCTATCGAAACAGCCCGGGAGTTGGCGGGCACAGATCAGCGCTTTTCCTGGTATCACGGCTCGTTTGCAGGGCTCAATCAGGCGCTGGAACAACAATCCTGGCCGCAGGTTAATGGTGTGCTGATGGACCTGGGGGTGTCATCACCGCAACTGGATGATGCCAGTCGGGGCTTTTCCTTTATGCGCGAAGGTCCGCTGGATATGCGGATGAATCCGGAGCAGGCCCCCAGTGCTGCGCAGTGGCTGGCAACTGCAGATGAAAAAGACATCGCGAATGTGATCTTTCATTACGGCGAAGAGCGTTTTTCGCGGCGTATCGCCCGGCTTGTGGTCGAGCGTCGGCAGGAAGAGCCGATTGAGACCACTCGCCAGTTGGCCTCACTGGTAGCAGAGGCGGTGCCAAAGAAAGAAAAACACAAACATCCGGCCACCCGGACATTTCAGGCAATCCGGATTTTTATCAACCGGGAGCTGGAAGATCTGGAATCGGGCCTGAAGGCGGCCGTACAGCGCCTTGCACCGGGCGGCCGGCTGGTGGTTATCAGTTTTCACTCGCTGGAAGACCGGTTGGTCAAGCGTTTCATGCGGGATCTGGCCCGGGGGCCGAAAATCCCGAAAGGTGTGCCGGTAACGGCGGACCAGGAAGAATCCGGCTATCGACTGATTGGCAAAGCCAGCAAGGCGAGTGAGCAGGAAATTGATGAAAACGTTCGCGCCCGCAGCGCTGTCATGCGAGTGCTGGAACGAAAAACGGACTAACAGAAGTTTAAGGGAGCGTGACGCCATGGGTGCGGTAGCGATTGAACAACCAACAACGAAAACCAACCGGGTCAGCCGGCAGCGAGTTCGCGAGGGCTTTTCCACTGCGGTTCGAGTGTCGCGACAGGTCTTTCAGACAACTGGTGAGCCCCGGGTTCTGGTGACGTTGGCGCTGGTCATCGTGTTGGCCGCCTCCGCCATTGGCGTGGTTGTGAGTGCTTATGAGAATCGAAAGCTCGTCAATGCACTGTCCGGACTTCAGGACCAGCGGGATGCTTACCAGCGTGAATGGAGCCAATTGCTGCTGGAGCAGAGTGCTTTGAGTGCCCATGGGCGGGTGGAAAAACTGGCAGCGGAACGCTTCGATATGGTGGTTCCCGGACGTGAGGATATTGTCCTGGTGCCTTTGTTGTCGCCGGTGGCAGCCAGATAAAAACCATAAAACGGGTCAGGTGATCAATGGCTGGTCAAGGAACGCAGAAAACAGGCTGGAGGCAGCGGTTGGCGTCAGGTTTTCAAGCCTGGCGTTTCGGCACGGTGCTGGGCGTGTTTCTGCTGGTGATGGCCGGTATTGGCTGGCGCCTGGTTGACCTGCAGCTGGTTGATGACGAGTTCCTGCGTCAACAGGGCGATGTGAGAACTATCCGGGTCGAATCAATTGACGCCCACCGGGGTGTTGTCATGGATCGTTATGGCGAACCACTGGCGGTGAGCACTCCGGTTCAGACTATTTGGGCGAATCCCTCGGAAGTAAACCCTGATGATCCGGACATTGCCCGGCTGGCTGCTCTGCTCGATGTGTCAGAAGACGTCTTGCGCCAGCGGCTCCGTGATTACGCCGGCCGGGAATTCATATACCTGCGCCGGAAAGTTCAGCCATCTCTGGCTCGTGAGGCTCTGGCGCTCGGTATTGGTGGAGTTCACGCCCGCCAGGAGTATCGTCGCTATTATCCGGCGGGAGAAGTCACGGCTCACGTTGTTGGTTTTACCAATATTGATGAACAGGGGCAGGAAGGTATTGAACTGGCCTACAACGAGTGGTTGAGCGGGGAGTCAGGGCGAAAGCGCGTCCTCAAGGACAACCGTGGCCGGGTGATCAAAGATCTGATGTTGGTTCGGGAAGCGCGGCCAGGCAAGGACCTGAAGCTCAGCATCGATCTGCGCTTGCAGTATCTGGCTTACCGGGAACTGAAAGCCGCCGTCGAAGCACATGATGCCCGTGGCGGCACTCTGGTGATGCTGGACGTGGACACAGGAGAAGTGCTGGCGATGGTCAATCAGGGGTCCTACAACCCGAACGACCGAGCGCAACTGGCGCCGGCCAATCTGCGAAACAAGGCGATAACCGATCTGTTCGAGCCGGGTTCGACCATGAAGCCTTTCACGATTGCCGCCGCACTCGAATCAGGCGAGTACACGCCGGATACCATCGTTGATACATCGCCAGGTTACCGGAGCTTTGGGCGTTTCACGATCCGGGACCACAGGAATTACGGACCCATGGACCTGGGCCAAATTATCGTCAAATCCAGCAACGTGGGCGCCAGCAAGATTGCCAATGATCTGGGCGGCGATAAATTGCGGTCTTTCTTCGCTCGCATGGGATTGGGCCAGGGTACAGGTACTGGTTTTCCGGGCGAAGCGGTGGGGGTGTTGCCGGCTCGCATCGAGTGGCAGCCGGTGGAAGAGGCCACCTTGTCCTACGGCTACGGCATGAGTGTCAACGCATTGCAACTGGCGCAGGCCTACATGGTGCTTGCCAATGGCGGGATCCGTTATCCGATCAGTCTGGTCCGGCAGGAAGAGCCGCCGGCCGGTGAACGTGTGTTGTCTGAGCAAATCAGCGCCGCGGTCCGTGAGATGCTTAAAGATGCTGTCGCCGAGGGAACCGGAGGCCGCGCTCAGCCGAGTCTGTATGCTGCTGGCGGCAAGACCGGAACCGTACACCTGGTGGGCGCGAGTGGTTATGAGAAAGATCAGTACAAGGCCATTTTTGCCGGCATGGCACCGGTGGATAATCCGCGAATTGTAACGGTTGTAGCTGTGGATGCTCCCCAGGCCGGAGAGTATTACGGTGGAGAGGTGGCAGCCCCGGTATTCGCCCGGGTTATGGGCGACGCACTGCGACTGCTGAATGTGAAGCCAGAGCTGGAAGTTAGTGGAGCCACGGCTTCACGAGCGGCATCCGGAGGCAGGGGGTAGTTATGTGCATCGCATCTATCAGCACGCTCCTTCAGGGCATTACCGTCGTCCCTTCGGTCTTTGATGTAACCGTTCATGGTTTGCAGACGGACAGTCGCCGGGTTCGGCCTGGCGACGCCTTTCTCGCTTTGAGTGGTGCCCGCACAACCCGGGAGCAGTATGTTGATGAAGCAATTGCTGCCGGTGCGACAGCAGTGCTACTGGAAACCCGTGAGCCGCTTGAATGTCATGAGCGGCAGGATGCGCTGATTGTGCCGGTACCAGACCTGCGCCAACAGTTGGGCCGGATTGCCACCCGGTTCTTTGAACATCCTTCCCGGCATCTTCGGGTGATCGGGGTAACGGGAACCAATGGCAAAACATCGGTGAGCCATTACATCGCGCAACTGTTCCGGGATACCGGCACGCCCTGCGGCATCCTGGGAACCCTGGGCTACGGAATGCCGGGGAATCTTCAGGCAGCCACGCACACCACGCCGGACGTGGTGGAAGTGAACCGGATACTTGGCCGTATTCACTCGGAAGGCGGTCGGGCTGCGGTGATGGAAGTATCATCCCATGCCCTCGATCAGGGGCGGATTGACAAGCTCGCGATGACCGGGGCGGTGTTTACCAATCTGACCCGGGATCACCTGGACTATCACGGAACCATGGAGGCCTATGGCGAAGCCAAGGCCGGCCTGTTTTTGCGAGAAGAACTGCACTTCGCTGTGCTCAACTTTGATGACCCGTTCGGGCGTCAGCTTTATAGCCAGCTCGAAGGTCAGTGTGATCGGTTGCGTTATAGCCTGCATGAGGCTCAGACCGAACTCTGGCTGAAACAGTTTACACCGACAGCCACCGGATTCCGGGCTTTGGTGGATGGCCAGTGGGGCGAATTTGAAATCGAAGTGCCGCTGCTTGGCAGCTTCAATGCCAGTAATGTTCTGGCCTCACTGGCCACGGTGCTGACCCTGGGTGTGCCATTGAATAGTGCGATACAGGCCTGTGCCCGGCTGGTGCCGCCACCAGGACGACTCGAGCGCTTTTCCGGCGCTGATGGAAAGCAGGTGATTGTTGATTACGCCCACACACCCGATGCCCTGGCCAATGCTCTGGCGGCTATTCGTCCGCATACAAAAGGCCGTCTGATCTGCGTATTTGGCTGTGGCGGCGACAGAGACCGGGGCAAGCGGGCCGAGATGGCCCGTGAAGCGGAGAAGCAGGCAGATGTCGTGATTGTTACTGATGATAATCCGCGGAGTGAAGAGCCGGCACGGATTGTTGAGGACATCATTAAGGGCTTTACCGGGGACGAGCATTATCGCGTGGCCCATAACCGGGCCGAAGCAATCAGCAGCGCCATCGATATGGCAGGTCCGGACGATCTTGTGTTGATCGCCGGCAAGGGCCATGAGGACTACCAGGAAATTCAGGGCCAGAAGCTGCCCTTCAGTGATGCACAGCAGGTACATCAACGCTTGCACCTGAATGGAGGTGTGGCATGATGCGCGCCTTTTTGCTGGCGGAAGCTCGTGACTGGCTGCGGGCCGATCTGGCCGGGCCTGATGCTGACCCCGATAAAACGAGGTTCTCCGGGGTGTCGACAGATACCCGCGCTATCACCGAAGGCCAGCTGTTTGTGGCTTTGCGTGGTGAGCATTTTGATGGCCATGAATTCCTGGAGCAGGCTCGCGCCCGGGGCGCCGTCGCGGCGGTGGTTGATACCGCTGATGAATCAGTGTCCATTCCTCAACTGGTTGTCACCGATACCCTTGAGGCTCTGGCGGCGCTGGCGGCTGGCAACCGGCACGAAAGCAATGCACGACTGGTGGCAATTACCGGCAGTAGTGGCAAGACCACGGTGCGGCAGATGACTGCTTCGATTCTTGAAGCGATGGGGGCGACTTTGGCCACTGAAGGCAACCTCAATAACCATATCGGGGTGCCTTTAACGCTGTTCCGGTTGGCTCCGGAGCATGTCTTCGGCGCCATTGAGCTGGGGGCCAGTAGCTTGGGTGAGATCGCCCATACGGTGTCGATAGTGCGCCCGCAGGTGGCCATTCTGACCAATGCCGGCCAGGCCCACCTGGAAGGTTTCGGCAGCTATCAGAAGATCGTGCGGGCAAAAGGCGAAATCATTGATGGTGTGCCTCAAACAGGTGCGGTAGTGCTGAACCGGGACGATCCTGCCTTCGGGCAGTGGCGGGCGCGGGCAGGTGGCCGCAGCGTGCTCAGTGTGTCACTGGCGGGTCACCCTGATGCCGATTACCGGGCCGACAGCCCTGTGGTCTCCGGGGAAGGTGTGGCCGCCGAGGTGCGCGGTCCGGAGGGTTGGCGTTTCGGGTTGGAGCTGCCTCTGGCCGGCGAGCACAACCTGACCAATGCCATGCTGGCGATCGCAGCGTGCCGCGAACTGGGCGCAACCGATCAGCAGCTCACACAAGGCCTCGCAGCGGTTACGCCGGTGAAGGGGCGTTTGCAGATAATCCGGCTTTCAGAGCAACTGACTCTGATAGATGACAGTTACAACGCCAATCCGACATCCATGAAAGCGGCTGTCGATGTACTGGCTGGCTATCCGGGTACCCGGGTGGCGATATTTGGCGCTATGGCCGAGCTGGGTGAAGACTCGGTTGCGCTGCACAGGGAAGTGGGTGAGCACGCCCGGGCCAAAGGTATTGAACGCTTGCTGGTTGTAGGGCCGGGCAGTGAAGGCTACGGCGAAGGCTTCGGGGTGAAAACGGAATACGCGCAGAGTCACGAGCAGGCGGTCGACGCCGTTGCCGCCGGGCAGGGTGTTCAGACAGTGCTGGTTAAAGGTTCCCGCAGTTCCTCCATGGACCGTGTGGTGGAAGGCATTCAGACGAAGGTGACAAACACATGCTGCTCTGGCTGACAGAGATACTTTCAGAATACTTCACGGCGCTGACGGTGTTTCAGTACCTGACCCTGCGCGCAATCCTCGGCGTGCTTACGGCGCTGTTGATTTCGTTGCTGATCGGCCCGTTGATGATTCGCAAACTCAGCCAGTATCAGATTGGTCAGGCAGTTCGGGACGATGGTCCGCAAACGCACCTGAGCAAAGCCGGCACGCCGACCATGGGGGGCGCCCTGATTCTGGTGGCGATTGCCATATCGACGTTGCTCTGGGCGGATCTGAGCAACCGTTATGTCTGGGTGGTGTTGTTGGTGACCTTGTTGTTCGGCGCTATTGGCTGGGTGGACGACTACCGCAAAGTGGTTGAGCGCAACCCGCGGGGGCTGCCCGGTCGCTGGAAATATTTCTGGCAGTCGGTGATCGGTGCCACTGCCGCGGTTGTGCTGTATTTCAGTTCAGCGTTGCCCCAGGAAACGTCGCTGTACCTGCCGTTTCTGAAGAATGTGTCGATCACGCTGGGGCCGATTCTGTTCATTCTGCTGTCCTATTTCGTGATTGTCGGCAGCAGTAATGCGGTGAACCTCACCGACGGCCTGGACGGCCTGGCCATTATGCCTACCGTCATGGTTGCAAGTGCTCTGGCCATTTTTGCCTATGTTTCGGGGCATGCCGAGTTCGCCAATTACTTGTTGATTCCCCATTTGCCGGGGGCGGGTGAGCTGATTGTATTCTGCTGCGCACTGGTAGGCGCCGGGCTCGGCTTTCTGTGGTTCAACACCTACCCGGCCCAGGTGTTCATGGGCGATGTCGGTGCACTCGCATTGGGCGCTGCGCTTGGTGTGGTCGCAGTCATTGTTCGTCAGGAAATTGTACTTTTTATCATGGGCGGTGTGTTCGTCATGGAAACTGTCTCGGTGATTCTGCAGGTGGCTTCGTTCAAGCTGACTGGACGTCGGATTTTCCGTATGGCGCCACTGCACCACCATTTTGAGCTCAAGGGTTGGCCCGAACCACGCGTTATCGTGCGTTTCTGGGTCATTACTGTGGTTCTGGTACTGATTGGCCTTGCCAGTCTGAAAATTCGATAGGAAGTTGCTACGGCTATGAGTGTCATTGTTTCGGATCGTCGCACATTAATAGTAGGGCTCGGTAAAACCGGGCTTTCCTGCGTGCGCTACCTGTCCGGACAGGGGCGGGAGTTTGCCGTGGCCGATAGCCGGGCAAATCCGCCCGGGCTGGAAGAGCTGCGTTCCGGCTGGCCGGAAGTGCCTGTCTATCTGGGTGACTTTGATTCTGAGTTGTTCGCCGGCTTCAACGAGTTGGTGGTCAGCCCGGGGATCAATATTGCCGAACCGGCGATTGCCGCTGCGGCTGACAAGGGCGCGATGATTCGCGGAGATATTGATCTGTTCTCCGAAGCGGCGGATGCGCCGATTATTGCCATTACCGGCTCTAACGGCAAAACCACGGTGACTACGCTGCTGGGCGAGATGGCGGAAGCGGCCGGGCGTAAGGCGCAGATTGGTGGCAACATCGGCACGCCCGCTCTGGATCTGCTCGGACAGGGTGCCGACCTGTACGTGCTGGAAGTCTCCAGCTTCCAGTTGGAAACCACCCGTGAGCTGGGTGCGCTGGCGGCAACCATATTGAATGTCAGCGATGATCACATGGATCGCTACCCGGACAAGATGGCCTATTTCCAGGCCAAACAGCGCATCTATAACGACTGCCAGAATGCCATCGTCAATCTCGATGATGCCCTGAGCACACCCATGGCGCGCGATAACCTGCGCTTCCTGTGCTTTGGTTTTAACCGGGTAAACCCGGAGACATTCAGTACTCGCGAGGATGAGCAAGGCACCTGGATTACCTTCGGCTTCGACAACTTGCTGCTGGCCAGCGAGCTGAAACTCATGGGCCGGCACAATCTCAGCAATGTTATGGCCGCGCTGGCGCTGGGGCATGCCGCGGGCCTGCCTATGGAGACCATGCTCCGGGTGGCCCGGGAATTCCGGGGCCTGCCCCATCGCTGTGAATTGATCCGTTCTCTGAACGGCGTTGATTACGTCAATGATTCCAAAGGCACCAACGTCGGGGCCACGGTGGCCGCCATTGATAGTCTGGCGCCGGAGCAGGGGAAAGTGATTCTGATTGCCGGCGGTGATGGCAAGGGCGCTGACTTTGCTCCATTGGCCGAACCCGTTGCCCGGCAATGCCGGGCGCTGATTGTGATCGGCCGGGATGCGGATGTCATTGCCGCAGCGGTGGGCAAATCAGTACCGACGCTGAAAGCTGATTCTCTGTCTGCTGCCGTTAACCAGGCGACCGGGCAAGCACAACCGGGCGACCGGGTATTGCTGTCTCCGGCCTGTGCCAGCTTTGACATGTTCGACAGTTACAGTGACCGGGGTGATCAGTTCCGGGCACTGGTGGAGGCGCTGTGATGCAAATGACACAGAGCATTCACCCCACGCAGGCCCGCAAAATTAATATTCAGCCTTTGCCGGTGCTGATCATGAGTTCGGTAGCTTTGCTGGTGGTGGGTGTGGTGATGATTTCATCCGCCTCTATGGATATGGCGGCTGCGACCATGGATAACGCGTACCACTATGTGATCCGGCAGCTGATCTTTGCCTTGCTGGGGTGTGTGACCGCCCTCGTTGCCGTTAATGTACCTGTCTCCTGGTGGGAGCGCAGTGGCTGGTTACTGCTGGCTATAGGTATGGCGTCCCTGGCTCTTATGATGACGCCGCTGGCCCTGACTGTGAATGGCTCCACTCGATGGTTACCGATGGGGCTGTTCAATGTGCAGGTTTCGGAAGCTGCCAAGCTTTGCCTGATTGCGTATCTGGCCGGCTATGTGGTTCGTCGCCGTGATGAACTGCTTGACAGCTGGTGGGGCTTTTTCAAGCCATTAATTGTACTTGGGCTGGCGACCGGGCTGCTCATGATGCAGCCGGATTTTGGCGCGACCGTTGTACTGGTTACCGCTGCTGCCGCCATGATCTTTCTCAGTGGCGTGCGTCTGAGCCGGTTTGTGCCACTGATTATGGGATTGGGGATTATCGGAACGGCGCTTGTCGTCAGCGAACCTTATCGCCTGAAGCGCGTGGTCAGCTATCTGGATCCATGGCAGGACCAGTTCAATACCGGATATCAACTGACCCAGTCGCTGATTGCGTTCGGACGGGGCGAGTGGGCCGGTGTCGGTTTGGGCAATTCCATTCAGAAGTTGTTCTTTCTGCCAGAGGCTCATACAGATTTTATTTTCTCGATCCTTTCCGAGGAGTTCGGGTTGCTCGGTTCCATGTTTGTTTTACTGCTTTTTGTGGCGCTGGTGGTGAGTGGTTTCGTTATTGCCCGGCGGGCTGAGAAGGCAAAAATGCCGTTTGCCGCCTGTTTCAGCTACGGCATTTCCATGCTGATCGGTCTGCAGGCAGGCATCAATATGGCCGTCAGCACCGGCCTGTTGCCGACCAAGGGGTTGACGCTGCCTCTGGTCAGTTACGGCGGTTCCAGCCTGCTGGTGACCTGTGTCTGTATCGGCATTCTGGCGAGGGTCGAGCTGGAGCGACTGGACCGGGAAAAAGTGAAGTCCGGACAAGAAACCGGCAAACAGCGGGGAGGTGCAGCGTATGACTGATCCCCGTCGTTTCCTGATGATGGCCGGAGGTACCGGTGGCCATGTGTTCCCGGCCCTGGCAACCGCCCGTGCACTGCAGGAGCAGGGCCACGAAGTGTATTGGCTGGGCGCCAGCGGTGGAATGGAAGAGCGCCTGATTGGCGAAACCGACATTCCCCTGTCGCTTATTCATATTTCCGGCCTGCGAGGTAAGGGCAAGCTGGCTCTTTTAGTGGCGCCGTTCCGGCTGATGCGGGCACTGGGCGAGGCCTGGACGTTGTTACGCCAGATCCGTCCGGATTGTGTTGTGGGCATGGGTGGTTTTGTGACCGGCCCCGGCGGTGTTGCCGCCTGGATGCAGAAGCGGCCGCTGGTCATCCATGAACAGAACGCCATTGCCGGTATGACCAATCGCTGGCTGGCCCGTTTTGCCGAAACGGTACTGGAAGCATTTCCGGACAGTTTCGAAAATAAAGTGGTCACTCGTTGCACGGGCAACCCTGTGCGTAAGGATCTGGCCAGTTTACCGGTACCCGAGCAACGCTTTGAAGGCCGGGCTGGCCCGCTGCGGGTACTGGTAATTGGCGGCAGTCTGGGTGCGCGGGTGTTCAATGAACAGCTTCCGCGGGCACTGGCACTGTTGCCGGAAGGGGACCGGCCGGACGTGCGTCACCAGTGTGGTGAGAAAAATCAGGAAGCCGCCAGTCAGGCCTATAAAGCGGCGGGTGTTGAAGCGTCAGTAGAGCCATTTATCCGCGATATGGCCGAGGCGTATGCCTGGGCCGATCTGGTTATCTGTCGCGCCGGGGCACTGACGGTTTCCGAACTATGCGCAGCCGGAATTGGCGCTGTGCTGGTTCCGTTTCCCCATGCCGTGGATGACCATCAGACCCGGAACGGCGAACACATGGTCAAGGCAGGAGGCGCTCTTATGGTGTCTCAGCCTCAGATGACCCCGGAGTTGCTGGCCGACACCCTGAAAGATCTGGCCGGCGACCGCACGAAAGTTCTGAATATGGCGAAGGCCGCCCGATCGCTGGCCCGCCCGGATGCAACGGAGAGAGTCGTGAATTACTGTCTGGAGGCCGCCAATGGCTGATACAACCAATCCGCCGCTGGTCTATCAGGTGCCGGAAATGCGCCGGATTCGCCACATTCATTTTGTGGGAATCGGTGGTGCCGGCATGAGCGGTATCGCGGAGGTACTGAAAAATCAGGGTTATGAGGTCTCCGGCTCCGATATCAAGGATAGCCCGGTAACCGGCCGGCTGCGTGCCATGGGCGTGGAAGTCCAGATTGGTCACCGGGAATCAAACAGTGCGAAGGCCGATGTGGTTGTGGTTTCCACGGCGGTGGCCGAGGACAACCCTGAGGTATCCTCCGCCCGCAATCGGCGCGTACCGATCGTGCCCCGTGCAGAAATGCTGGCGGAGATTATGCGTTACCGTCATGGCATTGCGATTGCCGGCACTCATGGCAAGACGACAACCACCAGCCTGATAGCCTCGGTGCTGGGCGAAGCGGGCCTGGACCCGACCTTCGTGATCGGGGGCAAGCTCAACAGTGCCGGCACCAACGCGCAACTGGGCGACTCCCGGTATCTGGTCGCTGAAGCCGATGAGAGCGACGCCTCGTTCCTGCACCTGACACCGGTCATTTCGGTAGTCACCAACATTGAAGCCGACCATATGGACACATACGGTGGCGACATTGAAAAGCTGAAGCAGACGTTTGTCGATTTTCTGCACAACCTGCCGTTTTATGGCGTCGCGGTTATGTGTGTGGACGACGCGTATGTGCGCGAGATTATTCCACGTATTTCCCGCGCCATTATTACCTACGGTATCGACAATCCCGAAGCGGATTACCGCGCCGAAAATATTGTCTCGGACGGCCTCAAAACCCGGTTCCTGGTTCGTCGCCCCGGCGAACGGGCAGATCTGGACGTAGAGCTGAGAATGCCTGGCCGGCATAACGTGCTCAATGCCCTGGCGACCATTGCTGTGGCGACGGACGAAGGCGTTGATGATCAGGCGATCTGCCGCGGTCTTGCAGGGTTTGCCGGTGTTGGCCGCCGGTTCCAGGTGTATGGCGAATATCAGATCGCACAGGGCAGTGTCACCCTGGTTGATGACTATGGTCACCACCCGACTGAAGTGCAGGCTGTGATTCGTGCTGCCCGCGAAGCCTGGCCGGAGCGTCGTATCGTGATGCTTTACCAGCCACACCGCTATAGCCGTACCCGCGATCTGTATGAAGACTTTGTGCGGGTGCTTTCAGATGTCGACGGTCTGTTGTTGATGGAAGTTTATGCCGCTGGTGAACCAGCGGTTCCGGGCGCCGATGGCCGTGCGCTGTGTCGCAGTATTCGCCAGCGTGGCAAGGTCGAGCCCCTGTTTGTTGAAGACAATGGCGAGATCGAAGGTTTGTTAAACAACGTGCTGCGCGATGGTGATCTGCTGATCACCCAGGGTGCCGGCGATATTGGTGGCGTGGCTGCGCGGTTGGCCGCAGCAGGAGTAGTGCACAGTGAGTGAATTTATCCATGCCCATGCCCGCGATTATCAGGCAGAGCCAGAGCTGGTGAAGGCCCTGGGGCGGGTCGCCGTGTTTATGGGGGGGGACTCTGCCGAGCGTGAAGTATCACTCAAGAGCGGCCGGGCGATACTGAGCGCTTTGCAGTCAGCCGGAGTGGATGCTTACGGTATGGACGTTCGTGGCTGCCTGCTGCGGACAGTGGAAAATCCGGAATTTGACCGGGTGTTCATTGCCTTGCACGGTCGCGGCGGCGAAGACGGCATTTTGCAGGCCATCCTGGAACAGGCCGGTATTCCTTATACCGGCAGTCGCGTTCTGGCCTCGTCGCTGGCTATGGACAAGTTACGCACCAAGTATGTCTTCGAAGGATGCGGTTTGCCGACACCGGCGTTCCGCGCCATGACGTCGACGACCGAAGCGGAAGATATTGTCGCCAGCCTGGGTGTGCCACTGAGCGTGAAGCCGGCCCATGAAGGATCCAGCATTGGCATTCGCAAGGTGACCACCGTTGATGAGCTGGTGGAGGCCTATGAAGTGGCGGCGGGCATGGACGATCTGGTGCTGGTGGAAAAATGGATTGAAGGGCCGGAATTCACCGTCAGTCTGTTGCAGAATCAGGCATTGCCGGCGATTGGTCTGAGCACCAGCACTGAGCATGCGTTCTACGACTACGAAGCCAAGTACCTGGCGGACGACACCAGTTACCGTATTCCCTGCGGCCTGGCACCGGAAGATGAAGTGCGGCTTCAGCAGTTGGCGCTTGAAGCTTTCCGGGTGGTTGGCTGCAGAACCTGGGGGCGGGTGGACATCATGCAGGATGCCGCTGGCGAGTTCTGGTTACTGGAAGTGAACACTGTGCCGGGTATGACCGACCACAGTCTGGTTCCGATGGCGGCTACAGCCGCCGGCATCAGTTTTGAAGAGTTGGTGGTCCGAATACTGAAAGATACGTTGGCGGAGGGCTGACATGCTTACCACGCTGCTGATAAGAACCCGGGCTGTGCCGCCCGACCCACCCGGGCGCCGGGGAGCGACCTCCCTGGGGCCGGAGCGGGACCGGTTCGGGTTGTTGAAAGCAGTGTTGGCAGCGGTTCCCTGGTTGCAGGTGGGCGTCGGTGCAACGGTGGTATTGCTGGCGGCGATGATGCCCTGGGCGATGGATCGACTGTTAACCGCGATGGATCAACAGATAGTTGCTGTGGATGTGCGGGGTGAGTTTGTCGGAGAGAGTCGTGTCGCCCTGGAACGCGCCGCAGGGAATTGGGTCGGTAAAAGCTATTTTGCCACCGATCTTGAGGAGATAAAGGCAGAGCTGGAGCAGCGCCCCTGGGTAGCCTCCGCCGCCGTCAAGCGGGTGTGGCCGGGGCGGCTGGAAATTGATATCCGGGAGAAAAAACCGCTGGCCTACTGGGGCGATGGGCGCTTGGTCAGTCGTTCGGGCCAGTTGTTCAGGCCACCCAACCCGGAGGCAGCCGGGCGGCTACCTCGTCTGTCCGGGCCGGATGAGCGGGTTCGGGAAGTAATCGCCATGGCCAGAAGCATGAGCGACAAACTGCTGAACTACGGGCTTGGATTTTCCGGTCTGACACTGGAGACCCGCGGCGCCTGGACGCTGACTCTTAATAGTGGCGTTGAAGTGGTACTGGGTCGCGACCAGGTTGAGCGGCGCTTTGAGCGATTTATAACAGTTTATGAAAACCGGTTGGCATCGAGATTGGATGAAGTCAGCCGGGTTGATGCCCGCTACTCAAACGGCGTGGCGGTGCAGTGGAAGGCGGAAGCGGCTAAGGCCGCTCCGAAATCCTGATAATGATTATTACGAACCTGGGGTTTGGTGAAACACATGTCATCGGTTGAAACGGAAAACATGATTGTCGGCCTGGATATCGGAACTTCGAAAGTGGTTGCGATCGTCGGCAAGCGCAAGATGGATGGAACCATCGAAGTGGTTGGTATTGGTTCACATCCGTCCCGAGGCCTCAAGCGTGGCGTGGTGGTGAACATTGAAACCACGGTTCAGGCCATCCAGCGCGCGGTGGAAGAGGCCGAGCTGATGGCGGGGTGTCGCATTCATTCGGTGTATGCCGGCATTGCGGGCAGTCACATCAAGAGCCTGAACTCGCACGGCATTGTCGCGATCCGGGACCGGGAAGTGACCCAGGCAGATGTGGATCGGGTCATTGACGCGGCTCAGGCGGTGGCGATCCCGGCCGATCAGAAAATCCTGCATATTCTGCCGCAGGAGTTTGTGATCGATAACCAGGAAGGCATCAAAGAGCCGATGGGCATGTCCGGTGTTCGCCTGGAAGCGAAAGTGCACCTGGTGACCTGTGCCGTGAACGCGGCCCAGAACATCGAGAAGTGCGTTAAGCGCTGTGGCCTGGAAGTGGATGACATCATCCTTGAGCAGTTGGCTTCCAGTCACGCCATTCTGACCGAAGATGAAAAAGAGTTGGGTGTCTGTGTGGTAGACGTGGGCGGTGGTACCACGGATATCGCCGTATTCACCGGCGGTGCCATTCGGCATACCGCGGTGATTCCGATCGCCGGTGATCAGGTCACCAATGACATTGCCATGGCCTTGCGAACGCCCACGCAGAATGCCGAAGAGATCAAGATCAAATACGCCTGTGCGCTGACTCAGCTGGCAGGTGCCGACGAAACCATTAAGGTGCCCAGCGTGGGTGACCGGCCTCCCAGAGACCTGTCCCGCCAGGCCCTGGCCGAGGTGGTGGAGCCCCGCTATGAGGAGCTGTTCACTCTGGTCCAGTCGGAATTGCGCCGCTCGGGATTCGAAGATCTGGTTCCGGCGGGCATTGTGATTACCGGCGGCTCTTCCACCATGGAAGGCGTGGTAGAGCTGGCCGAAGAAATCTTTCACATGCCGGTAAGGCTGGCTTGTCCGCAAGCCGTGTCCGGCATGACAGAAGTCGTCAACAACCCTATTTACGCCACTGGCGTGGGGTTGTTGATCCATGGCTTCCGGCAAATGGAGTTGGGCCAGGAGCCACCGCTGAAAGGCGAGGATTCACCCTCGTTGATAGAGCGGATGAAAGCGTGGTTTACCGGTCATTTCTGACGGTCAGACCACCAGTGATAAACGAAGGTGTCTCGAAAAATACATAACGATTGCCAAGCCGGTCTGGACAGGTCGGTATAGCACGAAGGAGTAGGGGAAATGTTTGAACTCGTTGATAATGCTCAGCAAAACGCTGTTATCAAGGTTGTCGGTGTTGGTGGTGGTGGCGGCAATGCCGTGCGCCATATGCTTAACAGCGACGTTGAAGGTGTGGAATTCATCTGCGCCAACACCGATGCCCAGGCCCTGAAAGACCTGGACGCCCGCCAGATCATCCAGCTTGGTGGCAATATCACCAAAGGCCTGGGTGCCGGCGCTAACCCGGAAATTGGTCGCCAGTCGGCACTGGAAGACCGGGACCGTATTGCCGAGGCTCTGAGCGGCTCGGACATGGTGTTCATTACCGCCGGCATGGGTGGTGGTACCGGTACCGGCGCTGCGCCGATTGTCGCGGAAGTTGCTCGTGAACTGGGTATCCTGACCGTTGCCGTGGTCACCAAGCCGTTCCAGTTTGAGGGCGGCAAGCGTATGAGTGTGGCTGAAACCGGCCTGCAGGAACTCGAAGAGAATGTGGATTCTCTGATCACCATCCCGAACGAGAAGTTGCTGGCGGTTATGGGCAAGAAAACCAGCTTGCTGGACGCCTTCGCCTCCGCCAACGATGTTCTGCTGGGTGCGGTGCAGGGTATTGCCGACCTGATCACCCGCAACGGCATGATCAACGTCGATTTCGCGGATGTAAAAACCGTAATGTCCGAGATGGGCAACGCGATGATGGGTACGGGTCACGCCACTGGCGAAAACCGCGCTCGCGAAGCGGCGGAAGCGGCGGTTCGCAGTCCGTTGCTGGAGGACATCAACCTGCAGGGTGCCAAAGGTATCCTGGTCAACATTACCGCGGGTATGGATCTCAACCTGGGCGAATTCTCCGAGGTTGGCGACATTGTGCGTGAATTCGCTTCGGACTCTGCCACTGTCGTGGTCGGCACCGTGATCGATCCGGAAATGACCGATGAGCTGAAAGTGACCGTGGTAGCCACTGGCCTGGGCGGCGAGCGCGACAAGCCCACCAAGGTAGTGGACAATTCACGGACTCTGGACGGCACCACCGATTATAACCAGTTGGACCGTCCGGCCGTGTTGCGTCGGCGTGCGGCTACGCAGGGTAATGCGGCGTTGGATCATAGCAAGGACAACGAAGAGCAAGGCGTGGACTATCTCGATATTCCCGCATTCCTTCGTCGTCAGGCTGACTGATACTCTGCTCTCTATTATTGCTTGAATAAAGGGCAGGCTGACCATAGCCGATGACTAAGTCACGTTTTAATGAAAGTCATCCTGGCTAAATGGTACTTAGTCTTGAATTCTGATATTCTCGCGGCACGTTTTTATGCCCAGAATATCGCTTATTTGTGACGGAATGATGAACCGATGATCAGACAACGGACACTCAAGAACACTATCCGTGCGACCGGCATCGGCCTGCACTCGGGGGAAAAGGTTTACCTGACCCTGAAGCCGGCCCCGGTTGATACGGGCATCATTTTCCGCCGGACCGACCTGGAACCGATGGTCGACATTCGGGCCTGTGCGGAAAGTGTGGGTGAGACCATGATGTCCACGACACTGGTTAAAGACGGTGTCCGTGTCGGGACAGTTGAGCATCTGCTCTCTGCGATGGCTGGTCTCGGTATTGACAACTGTTTTGTCGAGCTCAGCGCTCCGGAAGTGCCGATCATGGATGGCTCAGCCGGGCCTTTCGTGTTCCTGCTGCAGTCTGCCGGCATTGCCGAGCAGGACGCTGCCAAGCGGTTTATCCGTATCAAGCGGGAAGTGACCATTGAAGAAGGCGACAAGAAGGCTACCTTCCTGCCGTTCGAAGGCTTCAAGGTCAGCTTCGGGATCGACTTCGATCACCCGGCCTTCAAGGGGCGCGCGCAGACGGCAACCGTAGACTTCTCCAGCACGTCCTTTGTGAAGGAAGTGTCCCGCGCCCGTACCTTCGGGTTCATGCGCGATATCGAGAAGCTTCGGGCCATGAACCTGGCGCTCGGCGGTAGTGTCGACAATGCAATTGTGGTTGATGACTACAAGATTCTGAACGAAGACGGTCTTCGTTATGATGATGAGTTCGTCAAACACAAGGTGCTGGATGCCATCGGTGACCTCTACCTGCTGGGCAACAGCCTGATCGGTGAGTTCCGTGGTGTTAAATCCGGCCATGATCTGAATAACAAGCTACTGCGTAAGCTTCGGGCAGAAGAAGATGCGTGGGAAGTGGTTACCTTCGATGATGAAGCGACGGCTCCCATCTCTTACATGAAGCCCATACTGGCCTCCCCGGCCTGAGGCAGGATGCCTTAGTCCCGGACATGGCTTGCGAGTTTTTCGAGAACCTCGCGTAACGCTGTATCCTTCGTGTGCCCGGCCTCTTCCTGGAGGAGCCGGGCATTTTCTTTACTGAGGGGTGTCTTTTCAGCTTTGCGGCGAGCGCGGAAACGGGGTGGGCTGACCTTGATGCGGATCTTCCAGACATAGCGAAAGAGCTGGTTTTCCCGCACTTTTTCCATGATCTCGTGTTGCCGGAATCTCAGGCGGGTTGCCTTGCTGGCGGTATCGGTAGATAGCACCAGTTCGCCGTCCTGACAGCTGACAAAACGGGTGCCAGTGGCCAGTTCCTCCGGAAGAGAGGCAATCACTGATTTCTCTGCGTCCAGATGCAGCTCGGCCTTGGCCATAAGCTGCTTCAGGCTGGATGTGGAGTTGGCGCTATCCTCGCCAAATATCAGTTTCTGGTTATTGCTGTCATGCATGGCCGATGATTCTCGACGATCCGATGAGTGATTGGTTAAAATCCGGCATATTTTGTGCTGTATTTGTCAATAAATGGTTAGCCCCTGATTTTTTCGGGCTGCCCTGTGCCCGGGGACGCAAATCCTGAATGCGTCATCTGCAAAGGATAGCAGACCTGCTCCGGAGATTGATGAATCTGCATGCCATAAAGGTAAGGTTGTGTGATCGCTATGAACGTACATGGCAGTAAATCTGTTGCCGGTCTTGCCGGGTTGCTCCTGATGGTGGCACTTGTTGCTGGCGGAGCCGGCTATCAACTGGCAATCAGTCAGGCCGAAGAACAGAGCGCACTTGATGCTGAACAGAAAGCCGACTGGCAGCAAAAGTTGCAGCAGCAACAGGCTGAAGTTGCCCGGATCCGGGAAACGGTGCAGCAGCAGATCGATACGATGGTGTTGCGTATCGGCCAGCTTCAGGGTCGTTTGCTCCGGCTCGATGCGTTGGGCCAGCGATTTATCGAGTCTGGCCTGGTCAGTGGTGAAGAATTCAACTTCGACCAGCCGGCGGCCGTCGGTGGGCCGGCGAAAATGCCGGCTGGCAGAGATTCGTACAGCGCTCCGGAATTGACCGACATGATTAACCAGTTGGAGCAGCGCCTGAGAGACCGGGAGAAGCAGCTTCGGTTGCTGGATAAACTGGCTAGCCGGCAAAAGCTGGAAGATGAGCTCTATGTTCAGGGGCGACCGGTCACCTGGGGCTGGGTTTCCTCGAAATACGGTTATCGATCTGACCCCTTTTCCGGTAAGCGAGCCTGGCACTCCGGGATTGACATGGCTGGCCGTGAAGGCAGTGATATCATCTCTGTGGCGGGTGGTGTGGTGAGCTTTGCCGGTGATCGCCACGGTTACGGCAAGATGGTTGAAATTCGACACGGCGATGGTCTGGTGACCCGCTATGCCCATGCCGATTCACTCAAAGTAGAGGTCGGTGATGTGGTTCAGAAAGACCAGGTGATCGCCCTGATGGGTAGCACCGGACGGTCTACCGGCCCCCATGTCCATTTTGAAGTCATCCGCCGCGGCGGCACAGAAGATCCCGAGAAATACATGCAGCGCGCAAGCCGCTGATTCCGCACTGTGAAACCTGCCTTTTGTCCTGTCGCCAAATAAGGTTAGAATGCCTGCTTCCCTCGTTTAACTGAAGAAGCTGTTGTCTATGTTCTCAAAACTTGCAACCAAGATGTTCGGCAGTAAAAACGCCCGTGAAATCAAGCGGATGCGAAAAGTTGCCGTGCGCATCAGTGACCTTGAAAATGATTTTGGCGCGTTGTCGGACAGTGAGTTGCAGGGCAAGACCGAAGAGTTTCGTCAGCGCATCAGCGACGGCGAACCCCTTGACGCCCTGATGCCTGAAGCCTTTGCCACTGTGCGCGAGGCCAGTCGTCGGGTGATGGGTATGCGGCATTACGATGTCCAGATGGTAGGCGGCATGACCCTGCACGAAGGCCGGATCGCCGAGATGAAGACCGGTGAAGGCAAGACGCTGGTTGCGACTGTCGCTGTTTACCTCAATGCCCTGCCCGGCAAGGGCGTTCACGTGGTAACCGTGAACGACTATCTGGCGCGCCGTGATGCTGAGTGGATGGGTAAGCTGTACCGGTTCCTGGGTATGCAGGTTGGCGTAGTGGCGGCCGGCCAGCCGGCGGAAGAGAAACGCGCAGCCTATCAGGCGGATATTACTTACGGTACCAACAACGAATTCGGTTTTGACTATCTGCGCGACAATATGGCGTTCAGCATTCAGGACAAGGTCCAGCGGGGTCTGAACTTCGCGATTGTCGATGAAGTGGATTCCATCCTGATTGATGAAGCCCGTACGCCTTTGATTATCTCCGGTGCTGCGGAAGACTCTTCCAAGCTCTACCGGGCCGTCAACGAATTGATTCCCAGCCTGGAACAGGGCGAGGTTGATGAAGAGGATGTTCCCCACGGAGATTTTACTGTTGATGAGAAATCCCGTCAGGTGGAACTGACCGAGGCCGGTCATGAAAAAGTGGAGGAGTTGCTGCTTGAGCGCGGCCTGCTGCGCGAAGGCGAGAGCCTGTATTCCGCCGCCAACCTGAGCCTGCTGCATCACGTGCACTCCGGTCTGAGAGCCCATCATCTGTTCCAGAAGGATGTCGACTACATTATTCAGGACGGTCAGGTGGTCATTGTTGACGAACACACCGGTCGTACCATGGCAGGGCGTCGCTGGAGCGAGGGCCTGCACCAGGCGATCGAGGCGAAAGAGGGCCTGAATATCCAGGCCGAAAGCCAGACGCTGGCTTCCACGACTTTCCAGAATTACTTCCGCCTGTACAACAAGCTGGCCGGTATGACCGGCACCGCCGACACGGAAGCCTTCGAGTTCCGTCAGATCTATGGTCTGGATGTGGTGGTCATTCCGCCCAATAAGCCTATCCAGCGGATTGACTACAACGACCTGGTGTACATGACCCAGGAAGAGAAATTTCACGCCATTATTGATGAAATCAAGTTTGTCACCGGCGAAGGTCGCCCGGTGCTGGTGGGTACGGCGTCTATTGATGCCTCGGAAGTGTTGTCTGCATTGCTGAAAAAAGCCCGGATTGATCACAAGATCCTGAACGCCAAGCAGCACGAATCAGAGGCGCATATCATTGCCCAGGCGGGCCGCCCCGGTGCCGTTACCATTGCGACCAACATGGCTGGCCGTGGTACCGACATTGTTTTGGGTGGTAACTGGGAGCACGAAGCGGCAACCCTGGAAAACCCCACCGACGAACAGATCGAAAAGCTCAAGGAAGAATGGAACGAACGCCATCAGCAGGTACTGGACGCTGGTGGTCTGCATATCATCGGTACCGAACGTCACGAATCCCGTCGTATCGACAACCAGCTGCGTGGCCGTGCCGGCCGTCAGGGCGATCCGGGTTCCTCCCGTTTCTTCCTGTCGCTGGAAGACAACCTCATGCGCATCTTCGCGCCTGAGCGGGTGAAGAACCTGATGCAGGCGATGGGCATGAAGAATGGCGAGGCCATCGAGCACCGTATGGTGACCAACGCCATCGAAAAATCCCAGCGCAAGGTTGAAGGCCGTAACTTCGACATGCGTAAAACGCTGTTGGAATACGACGATGTGGCCAACGATCAGCGTACGGTCATCTACGATCAGCGTAACGAAGTCATGGCCTCGGAAGACATTTCCGAGATGATCGATACCATTCGTGCCGATGTCGTGGAAAGCACGGTCAGCGAATTCATTCCGCCCCAGAGTATGCCGGAGCAATGGGATGTGCAGGGGCTGGAGTCGCATCTGCAGTCGGAAATGGCCATCGATCTGCCCATCCAGAAATGGCTTGAAGAAGACAACAAGTTGTATGAGGAAAGCCTGCGTGAGCGCATTCTTGAATCGGTGATTTCGGAGTACCGGGCCAAGGAAGAGATTGCCGGCGCCGAATCCATGCGCAAGTTCGAGAAACAGGTGTTCCTGCAGGTGCTCGATACCCTGTGGAAAGAGCACCTCTCCAATATGGACCACCTGCGTCGTGGTATTCACCTGCGGGGCTATGCCCAGAAAAACCCCAAGCAGGAATACAAGCGCGAAGCGTTCAACCTGTTTGAAAGCATGCTTGATACCATGAAGCGGGACATCACCCGTGTGCTTTGCCACGTTCGGGTGCAGAGCCGGGAAGAAATGGAAGAAATTGAGCGTCGGCGTAAGGAAGAGCTTGAGCAGGAAATGGCCCGGGCCAAACTGCGTCATGATCAGGCCAGTGCCACAGGCCAGGCCGAAGGCAACAGGGAAGGCGGCGAGCAGGGCCAGTCAGCCATTCCGGAAACGTTCGTACGCCAGGAGCGCAAGGTCGGCCGAAACGAGCCCTGTCCTTGTGGGTCCGGTAAAAAATACAAGCAGTGCTGCGGCAAGGTGGCCTGACACCGCCGCTTCGCAATAGCCCCGACCGGAACCCGCAAACGGCCAGAATACTGGCGGCTTGCGGGTTTCGTCGTTTTCAGATCCGGGGTTGATCAGAGACTCCCCAACTCATTCAAGGAGACAGTCATGGCGGTAGGTCCCGGAACCTTACCCGAGTTTTACCCGGTAGCGGGTGTGCGCATTGGTGTTGCCAGCGCCGGAATCAAAACTCCGGGGCGGCAGGATCTGGTGGTTTTTGAACTGGCCCCGGAAGCCCGGGTGGCGGGCATTTTTACCCAGAACCAGTTCTGCGCGGCGCCGGTTGTGCTCAGTCGCCGTCATCTGGCCGAATCCGCGCCACGTTACCTGCTTATCAATACCGGTAACGCCAATGCCGGGACTGGCAAGCAGGGTATGGCGGATGCTGAACGGTGTTGCCAGGCACTGGCCGAACAGGCCGGTGCGCAGGCGTCTGAAGTGTTGCCGTTCTCAACCGGTGTTATCGGTGAGGCACTGCCGGTCGAGAAGATCGTCAAGGCGCTACCGGAGGTGCTGGCTGACACCCGTGAAGATCGCTGGACCGAAGCGGCCAGTGGCATCATGACCACCGACACGCGTCCGAAGGGAGCGTCCTGTCAGGTTGATCTGGACGGGCATACGGTCACCATTTCCGGCATCAGCAAAGGCGCCGGCATGATTCGCCCGAATATGGCCACCATGCTGGGCTTTATCGCCACCGACGCGCGCATCGCACCGGATCTGCTGCAAACCCTGGCATATGAGTTGGGAGAGAAGTCGTTCAACCGGATCACTATCGACAGTGATACGTCCACCAATGATGCCTGCATGCTGATGGCCAGCGGCCAGTACGATGGCCCGGAAATTACGGCCGACAGCCCGCAGCTGCCCAGGCTCAGAGACGCACTGCGTCAGGTGTATCTGGATCTGGCTCACGCTATCGTGCGCGATGGTGAAGGCGCCACCAAGTTTGTCTCCATTGATGTCTCCGGTGCCGGTAATCAGCAGGAGGCGCTCGATGTGGCCTACACCGTGGCGCATTCACCGTTGGTGAAAACCGCGTTGTTTGCCTCAGACCCCAACTGGGGCCGCATTCTGGCGGCGGTTGGCCGGGCCGGGGTGCCGGATCTGGACCTTGAAGCCATCGAGATTTATCTGGGCGATGTCTGTCTGGTGCGCCAGGGTGGCCGGGCGGACGACTATTCCGAAGAACGCGGTCAGGCCGTTATGGATCAGGAAGAGATCACTATCGCCATTGATCTGAAGCGCGGCAGTATTCACGAGACCGTCTGGACCTGTGACTTCTCCCACGAGTACGTAACCATCAATGCCGAGTACCGGACCTGAGCATGGCAGGCAGTAACAAGCCGGTGCGCGAAACCCATGTCGCTGTCGCGGTGATTGTCCGGGCCGGCAAGGTTCTGATTGCCCGCCGGCCAGACCATGTCCATCAGGGTGGGTTGCTGGAATTTCCCGGGGGCAAGGTTGAGGCTGGGGAAACCGTACAACAGGCGCTGGTGCGGGAGATTGCCGAGGAGACCGGGCTGCAGGTGCCGGTTGGCAGCCTGCAGCCGGTGATCGATATCCGCCACGATTACGGCGACAAATGCGTGTTTCTGGATGTCTGGGAAACGGCTGCTGCCACCGGTGAGCCAGAAGGCCGGGAGGGTCAGGCTATTGAATGGCGGCAGCCGGACGAACTGGAAGATGGCGATTTCCCGGCCGCCAATCGCCCCATTATCCGGGCTCTGCGATTACCGCACCGGTTGGCCATTACCGGTGCGGTTTCCGACCCGGTTGACGGCATCGGTAAACTGAAAGCATCTTTGGCGCGTAACAGTCCGGACCTGACGGTATTGCGCGCGCCGAATTTCGAGCGAGACACGTATCTGGCCTTCGCAAGACAGGCGTCGGCAGTGTGTACAGGGCAGGGTGTCGGCCTGCTGGTGCACGGTGCACCGGAGCTTCTTGAAGTTGTACCTGGCGCTGCCGGAGTGCATCTGCCCTGGCGTGAGGCGCAGAAGCTCTCAGAGCGTCCTGTGCCGGTGAACAGCTTGCTGGGCGTCTCATGCCACAGTATTGAGCAACTGCGTCATGCTGAGTGTCTGGGGGCGGATTACGCCGTGCTTGGCCCGGTGCAGCCGACCGAAAGCCACCCTGGCCGTCCCTCACTTGGCTGGGAAGCGTTTGCGCAACTGACTGCCAGAGCCACCATACCGGTATTCGGGCTCGGCGGCCTTGGGCCGGAACACGAGCAAAAAGCCCGGGCGCTGGGCGCTCAGGGAATAGCGGGAATTCGTTTCTGGTGGAGTGAATCCCCGGGCGATGATCCCAAGCCGGGTTAGCCCATGGTAGAATGCCCGGCCAACTTTTTCTGAACCACGAGGAAACACAGTGGCTGTTCGTTACATTGAAACCTGCCGTTTGCCCACCCCTTTCGGTGTCTTCGACATGCACGGCTTCGAAGAGCCGGATACCGGCAAGGAGCACGTGGCGCTGACGTTGGGTGATATCACCAGTGACGAGCCTGTGCTGGCGCGAACCCACTCCGAGTGTCTGACGGGTGACGCCCTGTACAGCATGCGCTGTGATTGCGGTTACCAGCTTGAAGAAGCGCTGCGCAGCATTGCCAGGGAGGGGCGTGGCATTCTGATGTATCTGCGTCAGGAAGGCCGTGGTATTGGTCTGCTGAACAAGATCCGGGCCTATCGTCTGCAGGACGAGGGTGCCGATACGGTGGAGGCCAACGAGCGGCTGGGCTTTGCAGCGGATTTGCGGGATTACAGCATGTGCAAAGACATGCTGGCGCATCTGGGTGTATCAGCTCTGCGTCTGATGACCAACAACCCCAGAAAGGTGAAAGCTCTGGAGTTTCACGGCATCCGCATCGCCGAGAGAATGCCGCTGCATGTCGGGCGTAACCCCCATAACGAGCACTATCTGGACACCAAGCAGAGCAAGCTGGGGCACTGGCTGGAAACCCACCAGGACGACGACCCCGACCCGGTCTGAGCCCGCCGCGCCGGCAAGTGCGTTACTTGCCGGCTGCCAGGTTTGGCTGACTGAGCTTCTGCAGTCGCTCAGCGATGGCCTGTTCGATCCCCTCGGCATCCAGCCCGCATTCACTGAGCAATTCCTGATGCTTGCCATGATCGACAAAGCGGTCTGGTAAGCCCAGCTGCAATACCGGTAGATTGATCAGGCTGGTATTCAGGAATTCGCACACAGCACTGCCAGCGCCCCCGGCAATCGCGTTCTCTTCGAGTGTAACCAGCAGGTCGTGCTGCTCGGCCAGTTCCTGTACCAGTGCTTCGTCCAGTGGCTTCACAAAACGCATGTCGGCGACTGTGGCATTCAGGGCTTCTGCCGCTTTCAGGGCCGGTGTCAGCAAGGTGCCGAAGTTCAGAATCGCTACCCGTTTGCCTTCCCGAATGCGACGCCCTTTGCCGACAGGCAGTGGGGTCAGTTGCTGCTGCATCTGCGTGCCTGGCCCGGTGCCCCGGGGGTAACGAACGGCTGCCGGCCCCTGGAAATGCAGGCCGGTATGCAGCAACTGGCGGGTTTCGTTTTCGTCGGACGGCGTCATGATGATCATGCCGGGGACGCAGCGCAGGTAGCTGATATCGAAAGCACCGGCGTGTGTGGGGCCGTCTTCACCCACCAGTCCGGCCCGGTCGATGGCAAACAATACATCCAGGTTCTGGATGGCGACATCGTGTATCAGTTGATCATAGGCCCGCTGCAGGAACGTCGAGTAGATGGCAACCACTGGCTTGGCGCCGTCGCAGGCCATGCCGCCGGCCAGAGTCACGGCATGTTGCTCGGCAATGGCAACATCAAAATAGCGCTCCGGGAAGCGTTTTGAGAAGGCTACGAGATCAGAGCCTTCACACATGGCCGGGGTGATGCCAACGACCCGGTCATCCAGTTCAGCGGCATCACACAGCCATTGGCCAAAAACGTTGGCGTATTTGGGGCCGGGCGTTGTCGGTTTTGGCGGTTCCGGCTTGTTGGCCGGAACCGGGTCAATCTTGTTGATGGCATGGTAGCCCACCGGGTCCGCTTCTGCGGGGGCGAATCCCTTGCCTTTGGTGGTCACCACATGCAGGAATTGGGGGCCTTTCAGTTCACGCAGGTTTTCCAGGGTTTCTACCAGGAGGGGCAGGTCATGGCCGTCAATGGGGCCGATGTAGTTGAACCCGAGCTCTTCAAACAGTGTGCCCGGAGCAATCATGCCCTTGAAGTGCTCTTCGGTTTTACGGGCCAGCTGCATCAGTGGTGGTGCTGCCTTGAGCACTTTCTTGCTGCTGTTGCGCATGTGGTTGTAGGTGCGACTGGCCAGCAGCTTGGCGAAGTAGTTGGAAAGCCCGCCAACGTTGTGGGAAATCGACATGTCGTTGTCGTTCAGAATCACCAGCATGTCGGCGTGCAGGTGGCCGGCGTGATTAAGTGCTTCGAAGGCCATGCCGGCAGTCATAGCGCCATCGCCGATCACGGCAATGCTCTTGCGTCCGGACTTTTGCAGGTGTGCGGCAATCGCCATGCCCAGCGCGGCGCTGATTGACGTGCTGGAGTGGCCCACGCCGAAGGTGTCGTATTCGCTCTCCGCTCTTTTCGGGAAACCGGCGAGCCCGCCTTTGCGACGAATACCGCCCATCTGATCCTTGCGGCCGGTCAGGATCTTGTGTGGATAGGCCTGATGCCCGACATCCCAGAGCAGCCTGTCAAAGGGCGTATTGAAAACATAATGCAGAGCCACTGTCAGTTCCAGAACCCCCAGGCCGGCACCGAAATGCCCGCCGGTCTGGCCAACCGACCACAACAGAAAGGCCCGCAGCTCTCTGGCCAGGCGTGGCAGCTCGTCGGCCGGCAGCTCACGGAGCTGGGCCGGTAGGTCAATCCGGTCGAGAAGCGGTGTGTTGGGCCGCTGTGACGGGATTTCTTTGAAAGTATAAATATCCTGCATCTGCTCGGGTCTTGTGGGGTGATCCGGTGATTGTAAATCAGTTACGACAAGTGTGCGCTTTTGGCGCAGGGTGGTTCAATGGCTGCGCGCCACCACGTAATCCGCCATCGCCCGTAACGGGTCGGCCTCCGGCCCGAACCCGTCAAGGCTGTTGCGGGCGGTTTCGAACAGCGCCTGCAAGTGTTCTCTGGCTCCCTCCGAACCCAGCAGCGACGGATAGGTCGGCTTGGCTCTTGCAATGTCGGAGCCTTGCGGTTTGCCAATCACTTCTGTGCTGCCTTCAACATCCAGCAGGTCATCCTGTACCTGAAATGCCAGACCCAGTGCCCGGGCATAGGTGGTCAGGGCGTCCAGTATATCCGGGTCGACATCGGCATCGCAGAGCGCGCCCATGCGTACACTGGCTTCAATCAGAGCACCGGTTTTGTGGCGGTGCATATTTTCCAGTTCCGCCAGGGTCAGTGCCTTGCCCACGGATTCCAGGTCAATGGCCTGGCCGCCGACCATGCCCTGATGGCCTGCCGCACGGGCCAGTTCCTGCACCATGGCCAGTCGTGGTTCACTGGCCAGGCTGGTGTTGTTGGCCAGGCGGTCAAACGCCAGTGCCTGCAGGGCATCTCCAGCCAGAATGGCGGTGGCTTCGTCAAAAGCGATGTGCGTGGTGGGACGGCCCCGGCGCAGGTTATCGTCGTCCATGGCCGGCAGGTCATCGTGAATCAGGGAATAGGCATGTACCAGTTCCACCGAACAGGCCGGTGCCAGTGCTGTTTCGGGGTTCTGGTTCACTGCTTTTGCCGCAGCAAAACACAGCGCCGGGCGGATGCGCTTGCCTCCACCCAGAACGCTGTAGCGCATGGCTTCCTGCAAACGCTCTGACGCGGCGTTTTGCTCGATGCAGCGGTCAAGTTCTGCGTCCACCAGTTTGCGGCAGGCATCAAGAAACTCTGTAGCTGTCTGGTTTTGTTCGCTCATCAGTCGGCATCGTCCGGCGAGAAAGGTCGGGTTTCCAGGCTGCCGTCGCTACTCTGCACCAACTGTTCCACCCGTTGTTCGGCGCTTTTCAGGGCCTGCTGGCATTCCCGGGTCAGTTTGACGCCACGCTCGAAGGCGCTCAGGGATTGTTCCAGCGATAACTCGCCCTGTTCCAGGTTGCGAACGAGCTGTTCCAGCTCATCCAGAGATTTTTCGAAGTCGGCTATGGATGTGGTCTTGTTCTCACCGGCCATCGGGCCCTCCGGTCAGGTGGCAGAAATTTGCTGGATTATATCAGAGCACGAACACTATCGCTGCCAGCCAAATTGCCGACATTCGCGTTTTTCTGCCATGGGGCCCCAGCTTTGTTCAGTTACCTGTATCCGGCCGCTGGCGCTGATGGTGATCACGGTGGTGGCTCTGGTGCCATAGTCCTCGCCCCGAATGAAGGGTGAGGACAGAAAACGCTCGGTGTCCAGGCTTACACCGGTATCCGGCAACAAGTGGTCTGGTGCGGGGGTTGTGTCCTGAAGCTTATGGATGAGGAGCTCGTGGAGTGCATCTGTATTTGTCCCTGCCGCTGTTACGGTCTCTGTTACCGATTGTCGCAGGCGCAGCAGTTTTGGCCAGGGTGTCTGCAGCAGGTGATTGCTCAGCCCGAACACACCGCGATACACCCGCCTGCCGGGGTGTGCGTCCCGGTTGCTGTAATACCATCCACCTTCTGTGCTCAGGTGAATCAGGTTAAACCCGGCATATTGGTCCGGATTGTCAGAGAGATCGCGAAACAGGGCCGGTTCCGGTTCTGCCAAAGCCCGAAGTGGCAAGTCTCCCCGCGAACGCCGGCCATGGGCCCCGGTTCCCTCCCGGACATTGGTCACCGCACTGATCTGGCCGTCTTCGGTAACGGCCAGCCAGGTACCGCCGGATCTAAGGTCCTGGCCGGCCAGGACGCTCTCGCCGCTGGCTGTGATCCACCAGTCCATGGGGCGTGTCGGGCGGTTGAAGAACTCGTCCCTGTTGGCGGCGATCACCAGCGGAAAATGACGATTCTGACCAAGTGTGAAGGCGATAAGACACATAGTGACCGGAGGCTCTGGTTGCTGAATGCTGACGGTGAACTCGCCGCGTGCGATGTGTATCATAACAGCCTTGATTCTAGCGGGCTTGGACGCTTATGTACCTCTTGACTGTATTGGCATCGTATCTGGCACTGGGAGCACTGGCTGGCACCATGGCGGGCCTGTTCGGCATTGGTGGTGGTCTGGTCATTGTGCCGGTGCTGATCCTCAGCTTCGAGATTCAGGGCGTCAGTCCTGAGATAAGCGCTCATCTGGCAGTTGGCACCTCGCTGGCCACCATTGTTTTTACGTCGATCTCATCGATTCGCTCCCATCACCGGCACGGCGCTGTACGCTGGGACATCTTCCGGCCCATGACCTGGGGCATCGTGGGAGGGGCCATTCTGGGCGCCTGGACCGCGGCGTTCATGAGTGGTGATTTTTTACAGGTGATTATTGGTGTATTCGCGATCACGGTTGGTATCAAGATGCTGATGGCGGTAGACCCAAAGCCCGGCCGAGACGTTCCCGGACCGGCCGGGTTGGGCGTGGCCGGCGCTGGTATTGGCTGGGCCTCGGCCATTTTCGGCATTGGTGGTGGCACCTTAACCGTGCCCTACCTTAGCTGGTGCAATGTGCGCATGCAGAGTACGGTGGCTACTTCGGCTGCCTGTGGCTTGCCCATTGCTCTGGCCGGCGCCTTCGCCAATACCTGGACAGGCTGGGGCAACCCGAACCTGCCCGCATACAGTGTTGGTTTTGTTTACCTGCCCGCCTTACTGGGTATCATTCTGAGTAGCGTGTTTTTCGCAAAAATTGGCGCCAACCTGGCTCATCGCCTGGACCCCATTCTGCTGAGACGCATTTTTTCCGTGGTGCTCCTGATTGTAGGGCTCCGTTTTATTTTGAGCTGAGAGGTACCCGATGCTTGAGCATCCCCAGTTCGACCCGGTCGCAATATCACTGGGCCCGATAAGTATTCACTGGTACGGCCTGACCTATCTGGTCGGCTTTCTGGCCGGTTGGTGGCTGGGCCGCATCCGCAGCCGCAAACCGTGGTCACCGCTCAATGAAGAGCAGGTAGGCGATCTGCTGTTCTATCTGGCGGTAGGCGTTATCCTGGGTGGCCGATTCGGTTATGTGGTCTTCTATAATTTCGACGCATTCCTCGCCGATCCCTTGTGGCTTTTGAGAGTCTGGGAAGGCGGTATGTCATTTCACGGCGGCCTGCTGGGCGTGATACTGGGCATGTGGTGGTACGGTCGCAAAACCGGCACCGGGTTCTGGAAACTCGCCGACTTCGTTGCCCCCCTGGTTCCGGTTGGCCTGGGCGCCGGCCGCATTGGCAACTTCATCAATGGCGAGCTCTGGGGCAAGCCCACAGACGTCGCCTGGGGCATGGTCTTCCCCCAGGCCCCCGACAGCCTGGCCCGCCATCCGTCCCAGTTGTACCAGTTCGCCCTGGAAGGCGTGGTGCTGTTTGTCATCCTCTGGTGGTTTTCCTCCAAACCACGCCCGAAAATGGCGGTATCCGGCCTATTCCTGGCCTGCTATGGTGTTTTTCGCTTCCTGGTGGAATTTGTGCGCCAGCCCGACCCACAGCTCGGCTACCTGGCCTTTGACTGGCTCACCATGGGCCAGGTCTTGTCCCTGCCCATGATCCTCGCCGGCGCCGCCTTCATGTTTATTGCCTATCGGAGAAACGCCGAATGAAAGCCTACCTCGACCTGATGCAAGACGTCGTCGATAACGGAATCGACAAAGGAGACCGTACCGGTGTGGGGACCCGCTCCGTCTTCGGTCGCCAGATCCGCTTCAATCTGCAGGACGGCTTTCCGCTGGTCACCACCAAAAAGATCCACTTGCGCAGCATCATCAACGAATTGTTGTGGTTTCTGCAGGGCTCCACCGACAACAACTGGCTGAAAGAACGCAAAGTCTCCATCTGGAACGAATGGGCGCTGGAAAACGGCGATCTGGGCCCGATCTACGGTAAGCAATGGCGCAGTTGGCAGTGCCCGGACGGCAGCACCGTGGACCAGATAGCTGAAGTGATCGAACAGATCCGCACCAAGCCCAACTCCCGTCGCCTGATCGTCTCCGCCTGGAACCCGGCTGAACTTCCGGACGAATCCATCGGCCCCCAGGACAACGTCCGTGAAGGCCGCATGGCACTGGCTCCGTGCCACTGCCTGTTCCAGTTCTACGTCGCCGACGGCAAGCTCTCCTGCCAGCTCTACCAGCGCAGCGCCGATCTGTTTCTGGGGGTTCCCTTCAACATCGCCAGTTACGCCTTGCTGACCCATATGATTGCTCAGCAGTGTGATCTGGATGTCGGTGAGTTTGTGCATACCTTCGGTGACTGTCACCTGTACCAGAACCACCTGACTGACGATATTGTCTTCGAACAGCTGAAGCGCGAACCGCGGGCGTTGCCTGAACTGGTGATTAAGCGAAAGCCGGACTCTATCTTTGACTACGAACTGGAAGATTTTGAGTTTGAGGGCTACGACCCGTACCCGGGCATTAAAGCGCCGATTGCAATTTAGCCCTCCTTTGGATTTTAGCTAGGGGGAATCGCAGGTAGGCGGGAGGGGCTTCCGAAAAACGCTGTGAATACTTCCATGTAAGCTTGGCTCGCCCCTCAGCGCTTATCGCTCCTGCGTCGCGCTGAGGGTCCTGGGCAGGCCGTCCATGGCCAGCCCGTGAAGAGCTATTCGCTCTTCACCCATGGCTACGCACATTTTCGGAAGCCCCTCCCGCCTACCTGCTTATCGACGCCGTGCGGTACTCCAAGGTTTTCTTTGAGCGACAGCGGTTGCCTGCAGACGGCATGCTCTAAATATACGAGCGCGAGGAATCGGGGAAGGCTTTCCAAAAATTTGCGGAGCCAGGGATGGCGGAGCATAAGCGACCCAGGGACGGGCCGAAGGAGCGCTTTTTGGAAAGCCTTCCCCGATTGCTCGCTACACCCAAGCTACCAGTACCGCCTTAACGAGGCGGCCTCCATGACAGGACGCAAACCAATGAGAAAGGCACTGATAGTCGCCATGTCCCAAAACCGGGTCATCGGTCGGAACAACAAGCTCCCCTGGTACCTCCCGGGCGATCTTCGCTACTTCAAGCAGGCCACCATGGGCAAACCCATCATCATGGGTCGCAAAACCTGGGACTCCATCGGCCGGCCACTGCCCGGACGGATGAACGTCGTGATATCCAGAAACCCTGAGTGGGAAGCGCCAACAGGCACCGTCGCGGCGAAGTCACTGGACGAAGCCCTGGTAAAAGCCGAAGCGCATGCCGAGCTGGAAGGTGGAGACGAAGTGATGATTATCGGCGGCGGACAGATCTATACCGAAGCCCTGCCGATGGTCGACCGGATGTACGTTACGCTGGTACACGCCGAAATAGACGGCGATGCATTCTTTCCGGAAGTAAACTGGGGAGAGTGGGAAGAGCTCGGACGGGAAGACTTCTCCGCGTCTGACAACAACCCTTACGATTACAGTTTCGTGGTGTATCAGCGTAACCGGTCAGAGTGACCGGCTACGCCACAGCGGCCTGACAGGGTCAGGCGCGCTTCGGACCTTTACCTGGCGGCTTGCCGCCCGGTTTACCTTTGCCGCCACCTTTGTGGTGACCACCAGGCTTGCCGTCCTTGCGGAAGTTCTTGCCGGGAGGTCCCTTGCGGAAATTCTTCTTGCCACGGGGCGGACCATTGCGGTCACGGCGCGGGGCAGCAGAAATCTCCGGCAAGGCTTCCGGTTGCTTCAGCGGCAGGGAGTCGGGCATGGAAGCCTCCATCCAGCACGCCAGTGCACCGGCAACAGCGGCAATATCCATATCATTGCGCTCGGCAATTTCATCCAGCAGGGCAATGGCCTTGGGCGCTCTTGGGTCATCCGTAAAGCCCATCAACTGCGACTCGAACTGCTCAACCCGCATTTTTTGCAGCGCATCCGGAGAAGGCAGCTGATACGGCTCCATCGGCGAATTGGTCGCCCGCTCAAGTGTACGCAGCCAGCTGCGCTCGCGAGGTGTCACCAGCAGAATCGCCTTGCCTTCACGGCCGGCGCGGCCAGTACGGCCAACACGGTGAATGTAGGCTTCGGTATCGTAAGGCACATCGTAGTTGATCACGTGCGTGATCCGTGGCACATCCAGGCCCCGGGCCGCTACGTCTGTTGCGACGATGATGTCTTTTTTGCCTTTCTTGAGGTCTTCCACCGTCATTTCGCGCTGACGCTGGTTAAGGTCGCCGTTCAATGGCGCCACGGCATGGCCGCGGGCCGACAGTTTTTCGGCCAGCAACGTGGTTTCGGCCTTGGTGCGCACGAAGATGATAGACGCGTCAAACGGCTCCACTTCCAGAATGCGGGTCAGGGCATCAAGTTTGCGTTCGGCATAAACCGGCAGCACGAACTGGGAGATCCGCTCGACCGTGCGGGTCTCGCTTTCGATCTTCACTTCCGTGGCATTCTTCAGATAGGTCTGTGCGACCTTTTTGATCTGTGGCGGCATGGTGGCGGAAAACAGCGCGCGCTGACAGTCAGCCGGCGTTTTCGACAGAATGGCTTCAACGTCGTCAATAAAGCCCATGCGAAGCATTTCGTCGGCTTCGTCCAGTACCAGCGCCTTCAAACCGCCCAGTTTCAGGGTGCCTTTGCGCAGATGGTCCAGCATCCGGCCAGGGGTGCCGACAATAACCTGGGCGCCACGCTTGAGACCACGGATCTGGGGTGCGAAATCCTGACCACCGTAAATCGGCAGAACATGAAAGTTGCTGAACTTGCTTGCGTAGGTGGTGAAAGCCTCGGCCACCTGGATAGCCAGCTCCCGGGTAGGTGCAAGTACCAGGATCTGGGGCTCGGCGACTGTGGCGTCAATACGGCTCAGCAGTGGCAGGGCAAAGGCGGCAGTCTTGCCGGTGCCGGTCTGGGCTACGCCCAGCAAGTGTTTGCCAGCCAGCAGGGCCGGAATGGTTTGCGCCTGGATGGGCGTGGGTGTTTCATAGCCAACGGCAGAGACGGCTTCCAGTACAGCTGGATCCAGCCCCAGTTCGGCAAAAGACAATTCTGACATGAACGTACTCGGTATTCGAAGGGTATAGCATCGCTGGGCAATGCATGGTTGCGGGGCATTATAGTCGTTTTAAGCCTGCTTTAACACGACTAATATTACAAAGGGGATAGGTAGTTGCCGGGAAGCGGGGTGCCTGAGGGGTTCAGCAGGCAATGTCAAACAGGCGTTCCGCGTTGTCGATCCGGGCCAGCGCATCATCGCAGCAGTTCAGGGCACCGCAGTCATCAGCGGAGCACAGGGCAAGAACGCCGCACTCGATATTCTGTTCGTTGTCGCCCTGATTCCGGAAAACCCGGGCTCGGGACAAGATTGAGTGGCAATGGCCGCAGAGCATCGTCGGTACAGCACTTCGTTCGGCAAGAATGGCCGTGTAATGATTATTCTGTGTCATGGTAATCCTCCTGATTCATACAACCATAAGGGCGGAGTGTGACAGTTCAAAGTCAGTATCAGCCCGTATGCGAGTGTTGTTCATCAGAACATTACGTATCAGTCGTCCGGTCCGACCACTGGGCGCCGATTTGAGCGCTTGTCGTCCCAGTCAAGCTCCTTCGGGTTATACCACCCTATGCTTTGCAGAACCTGCTCCCGGGTTTGGCCGGACAGTGTCGGCCACAATGCCTGAAATGCTTCCAGACCCTGATCTCGCTGCCGTTGCTGTTTGCTGCCAAGGCGACGGATGATTCTGGGCAGCTGCAGTGCTTCGCCCAGCTGGCCGGGAACTTCGACCTCCTGCCCCATCACTTTACGACGGTGAGTCCGGGAGGCCAGAACCTTTTGCAGTTCAGCGGCGGCCTGGTGGGCGGTTTCGACGGTAAAATTCTCCAACAACTATAACCTGACTGATTGATAACCAAACAATACCTCTACTATAACCCGAAGTCAGCTACAGTGGACAAGCTCCATGTTAGGCTATTGGCGGTTGATAACGCAGGCAGCGAGCCCCTTGATAACAGGACTTCCCCGATATGTACGCAAAACTTGAGACACGGACCTTCCTTGCCATGCTGCTGGGGGTCTCCTTCGCCTTCGTGCTGCTGATGAAGCCCTTCTTCGGCCCGATATTCTGGGCCGTGGCCATTGCCCTGATTTTTTACCCGGTTGAGCGGTTGCTTGAGCGCCGGCTGGGGGATCGTCCGAACATCAACGCCTTGATTACACTGTTGCTGTGTATGGTGATTGTGGTGCTGCCTGTGCTCGGGCTCGGGGCAGCCCTGATTGCCGAGGGTATGAATCTGTATCAGAAAATTCAGAGCGGTGAGATTCGCCCCGGCGAGTATATCGATCAGATTAACCAGTCGTTTCCGGCCATTCAGGCCCTGCTCGGGCAGTTTGATGTAAATGTGGTTGAGTTGCGCGACCGTGCGGTGAGTGCCTTCCTCGGCGGTAGCCAGTTCCTGGCCAAGCAGGCGCTCGGGATCGGCCAGAATACTTTCCAGTTTTTTCTGTCACTGGCGTTGATGATTTACCTGGCTTTCTTCCTGATCCGTGATGGTCAGAACCTGGTCGATCTGATGATCAAGGCGCTGCCGTTAGGCGACGAGCGTGAACGGTTGTTGTTCGCCAAGTTCGCCGAGGTCACCCGTGCCACAGTGAAAGGAAATCTGCTGATCGCCATTATCCAGGGTGCCCTGGGCGGCATTATTTTCTGGATTCTGGGTATTACCGGGGCGCTGTTATGGGGCGTGGTGATGACGGTGGTGTCTCTGCTGCCAGCGGTGGGCGCGGCTATTGTCTGGGTGCCGGTGGCTGTATATCTGGCAGCAATCGGTGAGCTGGCGCCGGCCATGGTGCTTACCGCCTACGGGGTGGTCGTGATCGGCCTGGCGGACAACCTGTTGCGCCCCATTCTGGTGGGACGAGACACGAAACTTCCGGATTATCTGGTGCTGCTGTCCACCCTGGGCGGCATTGCTATGTTCGGTATCAATGGCTTTGTGATGGGCCCTCTGGTGGCCGCTTTGTTTATGGCGTTCTGGGGAATTTTCATTCGGGAGTTCGGCCACCAGCAGGATCACGACGAGATAGAAGGCCGGAAGGCTGAAGCCGAAGCCGACAATCGGGTCGGGGAATAAAAAAACCGCAGGGCACAGGCCTTGCGGTTTTTTCGGAACAGGCCGGGGCGTTGATCAGTCCAGTTTTTCGAGATCCCGGACGGCGCCCTTGTCGGCGCTGGTGGCCAGCAAAGCGTAGGCTTTGAGCGCTGCCGACACCTTCCGGTCTCTTGCCAGTTCCGGCTTCCAGCCTTTGGCGTCCCGGGCTTTACGGCGTTCTGCCAGCTCCTCGCTGCTGACTTTTACATCAATCGAGCGGTTCGGGATGTCGATCAGAATGGTGTCGCCGGTCTCGATCAGACCAATCGCACCCCCGGCCGCGGCTTCGGGCGAAGCATGGCCAATCGACAGGCCTGATGTGCCTCCCGAGAAGCGACCATCGGTCAGCAGTGCGCATTCCTTGCCCAGCCCTTTGGATTTCAGGTAGCTGGTGGGGTAGAGCATTTCCTGCATGCCCGGGCCACCCTTGGGGCCCTCGTAACGGATGATGACCACTTCACCGGATTTCACTTCGTCGTCCAGAATGCCCTTTACCGCAGCATCCTGGCTTTCGAATACCCGGGCCTTGCCTTCAAACACATAGATGCTTTCATCCACGCCCGCGGTTTTGACCACGCAGCCGTCCAGCGCAATGTTGCCATAGAGCACTGCCAGGCCGCCTTCAGAGGAATAGGCATGCTCGACGGTACGGATGCAGCCGCTTTCACGGTCGCCGTCCAGGCTTGGCCAGCGGGTGCTCTGGCTGAATGCGGTCTGGGTGGGAATCCCGCCCGGGCCCGCCTTGTAGAATTCAATCACTTCCGGTGACGGTGAGCGCATGATGTCCCAGACATCCAGCGCTTCTTTCATGGTCTTGCTGTGGACGGTCGGCAAATCTGTGTTGATCAGCCCGCCGCGCTCCAGCTCACCCAGAATGCCCATGATACCGCCGGCCCGGTGCACATCTTCCATGTGATACAGCGGCGAGTTAGGCGCTACCTTGCACAGCTGCGGTACGTGGCGGGACAGGTGGTCGATGTGGGCCACGGTGAAATCGACACCGCCTTCCTGGGCGGCGGCCAGCAAATGCAGAATGGTGTTGGTGGAGCCGCCCATGGCGATATCCATGGTCATGGCATTCTGGAAGGCCTCAAAGGAGGCGATGCTGCGTGGCAGCACGCTGGCGTCGTTCTGTTCGTAATAGCGTTTGGCGTTCTCGACGATCTGGCGGCCGGCGTTCAGGAACAGCTGTTCCCGGTCGGCGTGTGTGGCCAGCAGCGAGCCGTTACCGGGCAGGGCCAGGCCGATGGCTTCGGTCAGGCAGTTCATGGAGTTGGCGGTGAACATGCCGGAACAGGAACCACAGGTGGGGCAGGCGCTGCGTTCGTATTCTTCCACCATTTCATCGCTGACGGACGGGTCGGCGGCGATCACCATGGCATCCACCAGATCCAGCTTGTGCTCGGACAGTTTGGTTTTGCCCGCTTCCATCGGCCCGCCGGAGACGAAGATCACCGGAATGTTCAGGCGCATGGCGGCCATCAGCATGCCCGGGGTGATCTTGTCGCAGTTGGAAATGCACACCAGGGCATCGGCACAATGGGCGTTGACCATGTATTCCACGGAATCAGCGATGATTTCCCGGGAGGGCAGGGAATAAAGCATGCCGTCGTGGCCCATGGCGATGCCGTCGTCCACGGCGATGGTGTTGAATTCCTTGGCTACGCCGCCCGCTTCTTCGATTTCCCGACACACCAACTGGCCCAGATCCTTCAGGTGCACGTGCCCGGGCACAAACTGGGTGAAGGAGTTGGCGACGGCAATAATGGGTTTGCCGAAGTCTTCATTCTTCATGCCTGTAGCGCGCCAGAGTGCGCGGGCGCCGGCCATATTACGGCCGCCGGTAGAGGTGTAGGAACGATACTGAGCCATGGTGTTCGGGTCTCTCTTGCAGATGCGATTTTGCGAAAACCACAAGGATACCAGATTCGCCCCTGGTCGCATGGCTGTTTTAGTAGCCTGCGCTTACACTATGTAACAGTTCGAAAAAATAATTGGCCAACCTGTAGGAGCTGTATATGGACGGTCAGCAAAGCCTGCCACTACGTCATCTGAAAACTTTTCAGCCGCTGGCCCGTCTTACCGAGGACCAGTTGATCCTGGTTGCCAACCGGGCGCAGCGTCGTCGCTATGGGGCGGGCCAGAGAGTGCTCGAGCTTGGCGCACGGGACGGGCTGGAGTATTTCCTGATTGCCGGTGCGGTAGAGCTGGAGTCCTCGGATGGCCGGAAATCGGTGATTGAGGCCGAAACAGATAAGGCGCTCAATCCGGTTGCCCGTCTGCAACCGCGCATGTACGACGTGACGGCGACAAGCGCCTGCGAATTTCTGTTGATTGAACAGGACGTACTGAATCAGATGCTGCGGGCGGCGCCTGCCTCTCAGGCTGAGATGCATTCGACCGATTCCGCCGATGACGATACGGAAGAGAATCACCTGTTGATGGAGTTCTATGCGGAGCTGCGTTCGAACCAGGTCAGGTTGCCCAGTGTGCCGGATGTGGCCTGGAAGGTGCGCCGGATAGTGGATCGCGAAGATTCCATGGCAGAGGAAGTGGCCGCCGCAGTGTCAGCGGACCCGGCTATTGCCGTTAAACTGGTACGTGCCTGTAACAGCCCGTTGTATCGCGGCTTCAATGATGTTCGTAATGTCCGTGAAGCCGTTATCCGCCTTGGTATGAGAGCCACTCGTCAGTTGGTGACAGTGTTTGCGATGCGCGAAATTTTCAAGACACGCCGGGCGTCTCTGGAGAAGGAAATGGAGCAGCTCTGGCGGCACTCCCGGGAAGTGGCAGCCCTGAGCCGTGTGCTGGCGGAGCATGCCACCCGCATTGATCCGGAAGAAGCCATGCTGGCCGGGCTGCTTCACGACATTGGCGTGGTGCCGATTCTGGTTCAGGCAGAGCATCACCAGAACCTGTTTGCCGATGAACAGAAGCTGAGGCATGCTGTGGCGGACCTGAGGGCAGATATCGGTTGTGCCGTTCTGGAAAACTGGTCATTCCCGAAGCCCTTTGTTGACGTCGCCCGGTATGCGGAAGACTGGCACCATGAGTGTCCGGAGACAGAGCCGCAACTGGTGGATGTAGTGATCGTCGCGCAGCTGCACGCAATGATAGGCGCCAGTCAGAATGATGATCTGCCATCGTTTGAAGAGGTGCCTGCCTGGCGTCGTCTGGGCGCGCTGGATCTGAACGCATCCAGGAGCCTGCAGCTGCTCAGTGAAGCTCGTGAAAAAGTAGATGAAGTACACAAACTTCTGTCAATACGATAACCGCCGCCGGAGTCTGTTCAGTTGTGAATGATGTTATTAAAGAAATTCCGCTGTTTCCCCTGAACTCCATCATTCTGCCTGGCGGGCGCATCCCCATGCAGCTGTTCGAACCCCGCTACATCGACATGCTGACCTGGTGCCTGAAACAGGATCGGGGGTTTGTGGTGGTGCTGCTCAAGGAAGGTGGCGAGGCCACGCACAAGGCTGAGTTTCATGACATAGGCACCTATGTACGGATTATTGATTTCCAGCAGCTTGATAATGGCTTGTTGGGTATTACCGCAGAGGGTGACCGCAAGGTTCGGGTGCTGAGGAACTGGCAACAGGCTGATGGCCTGAATCTGGGGGATGCTGAATGCCTGGAGCCGGAAGAAGAGCAGGGGGTGCCGGCTCATTTGCACGAACTGTCTACAGTATTGCGGGCGCTGTGCCGGCACCCGGTGATCAGTGAGCTGGAAATGAAGGTGGATTATCAGGATGCCCGTGAGGTTGGCTGGCGCCTGACGGAGCTTTTGCCCCTTGAGCCGCACCAGAAGCAGCATCTGGTGGAACTGCAAAACCCTCTGGAGCGCCTGGAGCACTTGCAGGCCTTGCTGGAAACTCTGGATGGCTCTTCCTAACGGGGTATCTGAGCGTATGCGGCCAGGCTGGCGTCCCAGTGACCGGCAAAGTGCACGGCAATGAAACCCAGCCAGGCCGCCAGAGCGGCCCAGGAGAACAGATCCGGCTTTAGCGGTACCCGATCATAGCGGCTGTAACTGGCCCGGATGAACCCGGTGATGGCCAGCCCCAGCAGCAAACCTCCCACTACATCGGTAAACCAGTGTACGCCCAGGTAGAGTCGGCTCAAGGCAATCGGGATCAGAGGCAAAGACAGCAGCACATACGTTTGCCACCGTTGTCTCTTGCGGCTTTCAGCGGCAACGAAGCTGGCGGTGAGTGCTACCAGCACGGTGATGCCGGTGGTGTGGCCGCTGGGAAATGCGCCCGAATCCGGCGGATTCATCGCCACGGTTGGTCGGCTTATGCCAATGCCGGCTTTGAGCAGTATCACTGCCGCTGCCGTCATCAGTGCTGCTGTCGCGATATGGGCAGCGGCTGCGTAATACCCCCGAAAGGCCAGCGTTATGACTGCAAGTACCGCTGCGGCAACCAGGATTTCGACGTCACCCAGCATGGTCATGGCCACCATTGGCAAATCCAGTATTGGCTGGCGAAGCAGGCTGAACCACTCCAGAATGTCCGAATTCAGCCGCGTAAATCCGGGGCTGATGGACACCAGTTGAGCGAGAATCATGAATAGCGCCAGGCTCACAAGGGCCAATGCCAATGACGCGAGAGGGAATTCGCCACGGCGGCTTGGGCGCTCATTGGTATAGAGTCGCCAGAAACGGTGGGTCGCGTCGTACCCGGCCATGCGTTGTTCCAGCCACTGATACAGCCGGCTGCCTTCACTGAGGCCAAGTCTCATGCGGAGCGCGAAAGCGTAAGTGACAAGCAATACCGCACCGGCAATGCCCAGAACGGGGTAAAAGTGCGGCGGCGGTTTTATGTCGCTTGCGATGGCCGAGCCCACCGCAAACCCCGGAAATACATAGACCAATGCCCAGCCCACGGCAGAGAGCAGGTTGAAGCTGAGGAATCGTGGCCAGGGCATATGAAAGGCACCGGCAATCAGGGGCATAACAGGGCGCATGGGGCCGACAAACCGTCCGATCACCACGCTCTTGCCGCCGTGGGCCTGAAAGAAGGTTTCGCCCCGGTCAATCACCGCAGGGTACCGGCTGAGTGGCCATACGGAATGCAGCCGGCCTTTCAGAAGGCGCCCCAGGGCAAAGCTTGCTGTGTCGCCGGCAACCGCGCCCAGGCCGGCCGAGAGCAGGGTTTCCGGCAGGGCCATGCCGCTGTTGCCGGCAAGCACGGCGAGAGTAAACAGTAACGCGACACCGGGAATAATGACGCCGGCGACGGCCAGTGACTCGGCCAACGCTGTAGCAAACAGTGCGATGGTCAGCCAGCCGGGGTTGGCAGCGACCCAGGCGGTTACGTCAGTCAGCCACCCCCCGGTCATGCGTTAACCGATTCTCCAGAAACGAACCAGGCGCTGTCGGCGCCGCGACGACGAGCTTCGGCCATCGCTTCTACTGCCCGCACGCGCAGTTGCTCGGCACTGGTGTCAGCTTTGACCCGGGTCGTGCAACCGAGGCTGACGGCAATCTTGCCGACTTCCGGCCAGTCCTGTTCACTGATGATCCGCCGGATACGCTCGGCAATAACCCGGGCCCCTTCTTCCGGGGTAAACGGCAGTATCAGGAAAAAAGCGGTACCGTCACTGCTGTAAAGAGAGTCGCCCGCCCGTATGATTTCAAACAGTTGCCCGGTCATGTTACGCAGCAGTGTTTGCAGGCCGCGGGTGCCGTGCAGGGCGCGGATTTCTTTCGCATGGTCCAGATCCAGGCTGATAACCGACAAAGGGTAACCGGTAGCGGTCGTCCGGCTTATTTCCTGCTGCAGTGTTTCATCCAGAAAGCGAGGGTTGTGCGCGCCGGTTACCGGGTCGGTCAGGGCCAGGTCTTTGGCAGATTGCGCCATGTGATCGTAATGCCAGACATACGACGCCGTTATGGCAAGCAGGAGTAGCAGGCCGCCACTGATGTTCAGAGCCTCAACGAGCGGGTGGTTCAGCCAGGCCATGATAATAACCGGGATCAACAGCGCCAGTGACAGAGCGAGGCCGCGCTTGAGCGGCAGGATCAGCAGGTTGAGCACCAGCAAGGGCATGGCCCAGTGACTGATTCCCGGAGCCTCCGCGGTGATCGCTGTGGCTGCCAGGCCACCGTTCAATAACGCCAGAATCAGCAGGTGGCCAGGTGCTGAAAGCTGGTGGCGCCGGCAAACGATAGTGTAGACCAGCCCGGCGACCAGGAGTGTGGTCATCGCCAGGGCCAGGTAGAACAGGGTATAAAAACCGTATCGCAGATTCTGCAACGCCAGCGCGGCAATAAAAACGGCAGACAGGGTGTAGCCGGTGGCGTGGGTCCAGGTTCTCAGGCGGGTTTCTGTCATTGTCGGGCTCCTTCCGTTCCCTTGCCCTGGGGTGCTTCAGGATGCCGTGGGTTGCTGTAGGTCTGGGTCCGGTCGCCGCCCTGTTGCTGGGCGCGACGCAGTGCATTGGCAACGCTTTGCTGAAGACTGTCAGCATCGTCTCCGATGTTCAGCCCGGCAACGCCGGTGCTCACGGTCATTTCCAGGCCGTTGGATGCCAGGAGCTGGTCCAGGCCCTGACGAATGTGCTCAGCGGTTTTGGCCGCTTCAGCGGTATTCATTCCCGGAAGAATCACCAGAAACTGCAGATTTTCTATCCGGTAGTAGGTGTCGAAGTCCCGCAACTGACCGTGTAAGTAACGCCCGATTCTTGGCAGAATGGCACGGATATCTTCTTCCGGGGCATCGGCGGATTGCTGGCTGTCCAGGCCCATTATGGCCACCGACAGGTTGCTCCCCTCCCGTTCGCTACGCTGAATTTCTTTGTGCAGGTCGGCAGAGAGATATTCCCGGCTGGCCGCCTGGGTCAGTTCGTCGGTGCGCCTGAGTGGCACCAGCTGGCGGGATTTGTACTCGCGCAAAAATACCAGGACTATTGCCAGCAGGGCGGTCAGAAGCAGTGCCGCCAGCATCTGGTGGCGGTCCGGCAGCAGGATTTGCCATTGAGTAATGATGACCGCAGCCAGCAGAATCACTGCCACAACGAGGGCGGCAATGGCGCCCGGGAAAATGGCAAAGGTAATCAGAGGTATGGCGTACAGCCAATAGCTGAAAGACCAGAGCCCGAGCCAGAGAGAGACCAGCACCAGGGGTGCCAGCACAATAAAAACCATCCGGTAGACCTTGCCGGGCAGCGGCGATTTGGTGACCGATTGAAGCATGGTGTTGGTCCTTGCTGGCATATCCATTGAATATCGAAACCCGTGCAGCGGTATAATAAGCCTTTGGGGTGCGGACTTGAAACGCGAAAGGTAAAGTAACGGACCGAATTTGCAAACCGCAGACACAACAAAAGGTACACCAATGGATGTTGCAGCCTATATGACGGAGCTGGGCCAGCAGGCCCGAGCTGCCGCACGAGAAGTCGCGCGTTCGGCCACAGCCGTACGTAATCAGGCCCTGCTGGCTACTGCGGAAGCGCTGGATGCCGCGCGGAACGAGCTGGCTCAGGCCAACGACAAGGATCTGGAGGCTGGTCGCGCCAACGGGCTGGATGCCGCCATGCTGGATCGGCTGGAGCTGACGCCTGCGCGGATTGATACCATGATCGAAGGTCTCCGGCAGGTGGCAACCTTGCCGGACCCCGTCGGTGAAATTACCGACATGACCTATCGGCCCTCGGGCATTCAGGTTGGCAAGATGCGCGTGCCGCTGGGCGTTATCGGCATTATTTACGAGTCCCGCCCGAACGTCACCGTCGAAGCCGCAAGCCTGTGTCTCAAATCCGGCAATGCGACCATTTTGCGCGGAGGTTCTGAGGCCATCCACTCCAACCAGGCGATTGCCGAGTGTCTGATGCGTGGCCTGGCCGAAGCGGGATTGCCGGAAACCGCCGTGCAGGTTGTGAAAACCACTGATCGTGCAGCGGTGGGTGAGCTGATCACCATGCCCGAATACGTGGATGTCATCGTGCCCCGGGGCGGTAAAGGGCTGATCGAGCGTATCAGCCGGGATGCCCGCGTACCCGTGATCAAACACCTGGATGGTGTCTGCCATGTCTACATTGACAGTCATGCCGACCCGGAAAAGGCCCTGAATGTGGCGGTGAACTCCAAAACCCAGCGCTACGGCACCTGCAATACCATGGAAACCCTGCTGGTGGACCAGGAGATTGCTGACGATATCCTGCCACTGCTGGCGGAACAGTTTTCTGCCAAAGGCGTTGAACTGCGGGGCTGCGAGCGCACCCGGGCGGTGCTGAGTGATATTGCCGAGGCGACCGAGCAGGACTGGCATGAGGAATATCTGGCGCCGGTTCTGGCGGTACGGGTGGTAGACGGGCTGGATGGCGCCATCGACCACATCAACCGCTACAGCTCCCAGCATACCGACAGTATCATCACCGAAAACTATACCCGGGCCCGCCGCTTCCTGATGGAAGTGGATTCCAGCTCGGTTATGGTCAATGCTTCCACACGCTTTGCTGATGGCTTTGAGTACGGGCTGGGCGCAGAAATCGGTATTTCTACCGATAAAATTCATGCTCGTGGACCGGTGGGGCTGGAAGGGCTGACTTCCCAGAAGTATCTGGTTTTCGGCGACGGCCACACCCGGACCTGATCCTATGCATATCATTTACGGTGGCACGTTCGACCCGATCCACCACGGCCATCTGCGGCTGGCGTTGGAGGTGTGCGATGCTCTGGGTGTTGAGCAAATCAATCTGGTGCCCTGTCATATCCCGCCGCATCGTGGTGATACCGGCGCTGATTCAGAACAACGCCTGGGGCTGATTCGTTTGGCCATTACCGGCGAGCGTGCCCTGCAGGTGGATGACCGCGAGTTACGCCGGGCCGGTGCATCCTACACGGCAGAGACCCTGCGCCAGCTTCGGGAAGAGCTGGGGCCAGACGAGCCACTGGTGATGGTAGTGGGCACCGACGCTTTCGCCGCCTTCGACCGCTGGCGTGAATGGCAGGATATTCCGGAATTGGCCCACATTGTAGTGGTGCGCCGGCCGGGCGCCGATCTGCCAGCCGGTAGCGAGGCCGAAAAACTGGTGAATGTGCGCCGGGCGGGGAGCTGTCAGGCCCTGCATGACAGCCCTTGTGGCCTGGTTATGGAGTTGGATCCGCCGTTACTGGACATTTCCGCAACCGGTATTCGCGAACGTATAGCCGATGGCCGGTCTCCCCGCTACCTCATGCCGGATACCGTCTGGCAATCTATCTGCTCGCAGGCGCTTTATGGCGTCTGCACCAGCGGCAATGTTTAGTGCTACAATCGCACTGAATATCACTTATCGGGCGGCCATCGGGGCCAGAGCCCGCACGACAGGGTAATTATGCAGGCAGAACAGTTGAAAGATCTGGTGGTAAACGCACTTGAAGACATCAAGGCGCAGGATGTCAGCGTCGTAGACGTCCGGGACCGCACCAGTGTTACCGATTTCATGGTCATTGCATCCGGCACATCCAGCCGGCACGTTAAATCCCTTGCCGATTCGGTGGTTTCAGAAGTCCGGGAAGAAGGCGTCAGAGCCGGCAATGTCGAAGGTGGAGGCAGTGACTGGATTCTTGTCGATCTGGGTGACGTAGTGGTGCATGTGATGATGCCTGCAACCCGGGAGTTCTACGATATCGAGCGCTTGTGGCGTGATGCCCCGGACCTTGGTGCTGCTGGCAGCGAGTAATCATGCGCCTGCGTCTGATCTGCGTCGGGCAGAAAATGCCCGATTGGGTTACCAGGGGCTATAACGAATACGCCCGGCGGATGCCGCCGGAGCTGTCCCTGGATCTGACCGAAATACCCATGGCTCACCGCGGCAAGAACCCGGACATTCCCAGGTTAATGCAACGTGAGAGTGAAGCTGTTCTGGCTGCTGTTGGCCAGCGTGACCGTGTGGTTGCGCTGGAAGTGGGTGGCCGTCCCTGGTCTACCGAAAAACTGGCCAGCCAGCTGGAAAGCTGGCAGTTTGACGGCCAGGACGTGTGCTTCCTGGTGGGCGGGCCGGACGGCCTTGCCGAACCCTGTCGGCGCAGAGCCGACCAGCAGTGGTCATTATCCCCGCTGACCCTGCCTCATCCTCTGGTGCGTATTGTGCTCGCCGAGCAGCTTTATCGTGCCTGGTCCATTACCCGCAATCACCCTTACCACCGTGCCTAGGAGCGTTTATGGCCTGGGGAGAATTTAAAGACACGGCCGGCGAACGCCGGCTGTTTCAGCGCCGGGCTCTGGTTATGCTGGTGCTGGTGCTGCTGGTTCTCGGCGGGCTGTTGGCTCGCATGTACCAGCTTCAGGTTGTCGAGCATGATATTTACACCACGTTGTCTGACAAGAACCGGGTACAGGTGCAGTCAGTTCCTCCCCCCAGGGGACTGATCTACGACCGTAACAATCTCCTGCTGGCGGAAAATCGCCCGGTTTTCAGTGTCACGGTTGTGCCGGAACGGGTGGATAATATGCCCGCTACCCTTGCGGGCCTGCAGGATATTTTGACGATTCCCGAGGACGACATGATTCGTTTTGAGCGCCGGCTCGAAGAGTATCGTCGTCCGTTTGAGGCCATTCCCCTGAGTTACGATCTGAGCGAGAAAGAGATTGCCAGAATGGCGGTCCGGCGGCATGAGTTTCCGGGGGTTGAGGTGACCGCAGAGCTGGTTCGTCACTACCCCTACGGTGAATTGACGGCCCACGCCCTGGGCTATGTCAGCCGGATCAACCGGGAAGAGTTGCAACGCATTGATTCGGTGAATTACGCCGGCACCAACTACATTGGAAAATCCGGTATCGAGCGCTTCTATGAGGACGTGCTGCATGGCACCGTCGGCTATCAGCATGTGGAAACCAACGCCCGCGGACGGATACTGCGCGTTCTGGAGCGGGAAAACCCGGTTCCCGGGGAGGACCTGCAACTGCATCTGGATTTGCGCATGCAGCGCAAGGCCCATGAGCTTCTGGAAGGGCGTCGTGGCACCATCGTCGCCATCGAACCGGCCACCGGCGGCATTCTTGCTCTGGCTAGCGTACCCTCTTTTGATGCCAACAAGTTTGTCACAGGCATTGGCATTGAGGAGTACAGGGAACTGAGCACCAGCATCGACAAGCCGTTGTTCAATCGGGCACTTCGCGGGCAGTACCCGCCCGGGTCCACGATCAAGCCAATGATGGCGGTAGCGGCTCTGGATAGCGGGACGACTACCCGGGACCGGGAAATCTATGACCCGGGCTACTTCCAGTTGAGTGAAGGAGGGCGGCGCTGGCGTGACTGGAAGCGTTCGGGCCACGGCTGGGTGAACCTGATGGAATCGGTTGCTGAATCCTGTGATGTCTATTTCTACGAAATGGGGGTCGAAATGGGCGTGGACACCATGCACCGCTACCTCTCGGCGTTCGGGTTTGGTGAGGATGCCACGCTGGATGTGGCCGGGGCGCTTGAAGGGATACTGCCTTCCAGAGAGTGGAAGCGGGCAAGCCGTGGCGAGCCCTGGTATCCGGGTGACTCGGTCAACATGAGCATCGGCCAGGGCTTCTTTCTGGCCACGCCGCTTCAGCTTGCGACCGCGACTGCGTTGATCGCCAATCGGGGGGTCTGGGTAGAGCCGCGTTTGCTCAAGGATATTCCTGGTGACCGGCCGGTTGAGGAGTTTTTACCGGAGGGAACCCATAAGCCGCTCGAACTGAACAATCCCGAGGATTGGGAGTATGTGGTGGATACCATGGAAGAGGTGATGCATGGCCGCATGGGGACTGCTCGCCGGGCCAGTGTGGGAGCCAGTTACCGCATGGCGGGTAAAAGCGGCACGGCCCAGGTATACAGTCTTGAAGAAGGTGAAGAGTACGAGGCCGACGAGATACGCGAGCGCCTGCGGGACCACGCCTTGTTTGTCGGTTTTGCGCCGACGGATGACCCACAAATCGCGGTAGCGGTCATCGTGGAAAACGGCGGGGGAGGCAGTTCCGTGGCGGCCCCGGTTGCCAGAGAGCTGTTTGATACCTGGCTGGAGGATCTGCCCGCGGCTGATAATCATTCCCTGATTGGGCAATCGAGCACCGGAGATGAGCGCTGATGGTAAGTGTCAAACCATTGGAAAGAGAAGTTGCCGGTGACCTGGGGCGCAAGCACAGCATCTGGAACACACTGCACCTGGACCCGTTGTTATTGGTATTGCTGCTGATCCTCATGATTGGCGGACTGTTCATTCTTTATAGCGGTGCTGACCGGAATCTGTATGTGGTGGAAGCGCAGGCTGTCCGCTTTGGCATCGGTCTGGTAGTCATGGTTTTTCTTGCCCAGTTGGACCCTGCGGTCTTCCGTCGCTGGGCTCCCTGGCTGTATCTGGCGGGGCTGGTTAGCCTGGTAGCCGTGCTGGTGGTGGGTATTGGTGCGAAAGGGGCGCAGCGGTGGTTAGCCGTTCCCGGGCTGCCGAGATTCCAGCCCTCTGAAGGCATGAAAATGGTGGTGCCTATGGCTACCGCGTGGTACTTGTCCCGGTATTATCTTCCGCCAACTTTCTCCCGGGTGATGTTGGGGCTGCTGCTTGTCTTGTTGCCCATGGTTATGATCATGTTGCAGCCGGATCTGGGGACCTCCTTATTGGTCGGCATGGCGGGGGTCTTTGTGGTGTTTTTTGCCGGTATAAGTTGGAAGTTAATCAGCGCATTCTTTGCCATGGTGGCGGTTTCTGCACCCCTGATGTGGTTTTTTGTGATGAGGGAGTATCAAAAACAACGAGTGTTGACGTTGCTGGACCCTCAGAGCGATCCGCTGGGGGCTGGCTGGAACATTATCCAGTCAAAAACCGCCATTGGTTCCGGAGGTGTCGATGGCAAGGGATGGCTAGAGGGCACGCAGTCCCATCTGGAGTTTTTACCGGAAAGTCATACTGACTTCATCGTCGCCGTTCTGGCAGAGGAGTTTGGTTTTATCGGTATGCTGGTGCTGATCACTCTGTATTTTCTGATTATTCTTCGATGTCTTTACATTGCCGTTATTGCTCAGGATTCCTTTAGTCGCCTATTGGCCGGAGCACTAACCATGACTTTTTTCCTTTACGTGTTCGTTAATATCGGGATGGTCAGTGGTTTGCTGCCAATAGTCGGAGTGCCCCTTCCGCTGGTCAGTTACGGGGGAACCTCAGCGATAACACTGCTTGCCGCCTTTGGTGTGCTGATGTCGATACAGACCCACCGCCGGATGATCGCCGCCTGATCCCGGTGTAATCATGGCGGGCCGGTAATGGCGGAAGTTCTGTGGAACCCGTTACAATATGGCATGTCAGTATTGGCTGACGAAGATTGGAGAAGCAGTGGGTTGCGAATGAACAGGCGGGCAAGTGCAAAACAATGGGGAGCGCTCATGCTGGCGGTTATTGCCTTGGCGGGGTGTGCCAGTTCACCGGAAACCGATCATTCGGCTCGCTATACCCTGAAACAGGATCGGGCACCGGTTGGCGGGTTTGACGCCAGTGGTCTGGCAGACGCCAAGCCCCGGTACCTGTCGCCACGTACCGCCGGCAACAAGTCGCCTTACACGGTATGGGGTAAGTCCTACCGGGTAATGGATAGCAATGATGGTTATGTGGCTCGCGGCACGGCCAGTTGGTACGGTGAGAAATTTCATGGCCACAAAACCTCAAACGGCGAAACGTTTGATATGTACGCGATGTCGGCAGCGCACAAATCGCTGCGGATCCCGGGTTACGCGAAAGTGACGAATCTGGATAATGGCCGGTCAGTGATTGTGCGAGTGAATGACCGTGGCCCATTCCACGGGGACCGGTTGATTGATTTGTCTTATGCGGCAGCCAAGAAGCTGGATTACCATGACCGTGGCACCGCCCGGGTGGAAGTAGCGGCGATTACCGTTCGCGCAGATGGCTCCATGTTCCTGGCCGGCGAGCCCTGGAACCCCCAATCCGCACGAACGGACGTTAAGCCAGTAATGACAGTTGCAGAAGAGAGCGGGAAAGAGGACGCTGCGCCCTCCGAAGACGTCCTGGAAGGACTGTTTGTCCAACTGGCTGCCTTCAGTAGCCGGGACCCTGCTCAGGCACTGCTGGCCCAGGCGCGGCGTGAGCTTGACAGCCCCATGCGCGTGAAGGAAGTGAGTACTGCTAACGGCCGTTTTCACCGGGTGCAGGTGGGCCCGTTCACGAATGAGGACGAGGCACGCGATGCCCAGAACCTTCTTGAATCCCGAGGATTTAGTCAGTCCATTGTACTGACCGACTCCCATTGAATCGCCTGGATGCAGGCACACAACGCAATCAGACCCGACAACCAATGACACGACCAATGGCTTTCAAAATGATTACCCGTATTCTCCTCCTGGCGCTTTCACTAACCTTTATGGCAAGCCAGACCTCGGCTCAGTCCGTGCTGATACCGTCACCGCCCCAGATCGCCGGCAGTTCCTGGGTGCTGATGGACCCGCTCAGCGGCCGGGTCATCATGGAGCACAACAGCGATGAACGTCTGCCGCCGGCGAGCCTGACCAAGATGATGACGGCTTACATCGTTGAGCGAGAGCTGGATGAAGGCCGCATAGCCACGTCCGATATGGTACCCGTCAGCGTGAATGCCTGGCGCACCGGAGGTTCGCGAACGTTTATCCGGGAGGGGACGTCGGTTTCCGTGGAAACCCTGCTTAAAGGGGTGATCATCCAGTCCGGCAATGACGCGTCGGTGGCGCTGGCGGAATTTATCGCCGGCAGTGAAAGTGCTTTCGTGGATATCATGAATCAGCAGGCGAAATTGTTAGGTATGGAGAATACCCAATTCCAGAATGCCACCGGCCTGCCGGCGGAAGGTCATTATTCCACCGCGTTTGATCTGGCAATTCTGGCTCAGGCTATTATTCAGGATTACCCGGAAAATTACCCGTTGTACGCTCAGAAACAGTTCACCTATAACAATATTCGTCAACCAAACCGGAATAGTCTGTTATGGCGTGATGATAGCGTGGATGGCCTGAAAACCGGCCATACTGAAGCAGCCGGCTACTGCCTGGTAGCTTCGGCCAAGCGTGACGACACTCGCCTGATTGCGACCGTGATGGGGACCAGCAGCGCCGATGCCCGCGCGCAGGAAGTGCAGAAAATGCTGAACTATGGCTTCCGTTACTATCAGACCGAACGGCTGTTCCGTGCTGGCCAGGAATTGATGCAGGCCCGTATCTGGGGTGGCGAGCAGGATCAGGTCTCTGTCGGCATGTCTGAAGACATTTATGTCACCATCCCGCGTGATTCCAGAGACCAGCTCGAATCGGTGGTAGACCTTGATTCCGTGATCAAAGCACCCATTAAGGCGGGAGACGAGCTTGGCCGGGTGCGGGTCACTCAGGACGGTGAAACTCTGGTAGAGCAGCCGGTTCTGGCATTAACCGACGTGCCGGAAGGCGGTTTGTTCAAACGCCTGTGGGATGCCATCAAGCTGTTTTTCGTGCAACTGTTTAACTGAGGTTGCCGGTCTGAATACTGGTAACCGGGAGATTGAGACGGCATGACTGAGCCGAAAGCCCCGAAAATCGAGTTTCCCTGTGACTACACCATCAGGGTGATAGGTAATGCTGCGCCGGATTTCAAAGAATTCGTAGTTGAAGTGGTGGAGCAGCACGCCCCGGGCATTGCGGAAACCGATGTGTCCCTGAAAGGCAGCAGGGAAGGCCGGTTTTCTTCAGTGCAGCTGAAGATAGTCGCCACGGGTGAAGAACAGCTCAAAGCCCTGTTCGAAGAGCTCAAAGCCAGCGGCCGTGTGCATATGGTGCTTTGATGCCGGGCCTTATCGTCCGCTCCCTGGCTCAGCAGCCCTATATGGACGCCTGGGAGGCGATGAAATCTTTCACCGCCTCGCGGGACGATTCAACGGTGGACGAGCTCTGGTGCCTGGAGCATCCCAGAGTATTTACTCAGGGCCAGGCCGGTAAAGCAGAACATATTCTGTTGCCGGGAGATATTCCGGTGGTTCAGGTAGATCGCGGAGGCCAGGTGACCTATCACGGTCCGGGCCAGTTGGTGATTTACCTGCTTATTAATCTGTCCCGCCGTAAGCTGGGCGTTCGCGCCCTGGTGGATGATATCGAACAGGCTATTGTCGCTACTCTGGCCGGGCTGGATATTGAAGCCGCGCCCCGGCCTGACGCCCCCGGCGTTTATGTTAGTGGCGCCAAGATAGCCTCCTTGGGCCTGCGTGTTCGTCGCGGGTGCTCTTTCCATGGTCTGGCGTTGAACGTCAATATGGACATGGAACCGTTCAGCCGTATAAACCCCTGTGGTTATGCCGGCATGAACATGTGCCAGGTGAGCGACTTTCAGTCTGGTGCTTCCGTTTACGACCTGGAGCAGCGGCTGGTCAGTGAGCTCGTGGCGCGCCTGGGGCAGGAGCAGGTGACATACACCACGGATAAACCAGCAGGCCTTTGATCAGGTAGCCATGCCGGACGTTTTCAGCACGACCCAGATCACAAAGGCATAGCGCAAGCCTTTGCCGATACCCACCAGAATGACAAAATTCAGCCACGGCACCCGCATGATGCCACCGACCAGTGTCAGTGCGTCGCCGCCAATGGGCAACCAGCCCAGCAGCAATGACCACTGACCATATCGGTTGAACCGGTTACGGGCCTTGTGCAACTGTAACTCACTGACCGGGAACCAACGCTTGTTCTTGAAGCGATCCACCTGGCGGCCGATGACGCCATTGACCACCGAGCCCAGAGTATTGCCCAGCGTTGCCCAGAACCAGAGCCAGAGCAGGGAATAGCCCTGGCTGGCAAGGGTGCCAAGCAGCACTTCCGAGTAGGCCGGTAGCAGGGTGGCAGCAGCGAAAGCTGTCAGGAAAAGCGAGAGGTAGCTCATGGGCTGGATCGTAATGCACTATCACGGTAATGGTAAGTGCCAATTTCCAATTAGCGGTAGGGCTGGCACTATTGGCATACATATATTGAAATAGCTTCATTCCTTCTTTCAGGAGATAGTATGGAAACTGTGAAAATCTATGGCCGAACAAGTTGTCCGTTTTGCGTTATGGCCAAAAACCTTTGTGAATCCAGAGGGCTTTCCTATACCTGGATCGATATGATCGAAAAGGGCATGAGCAAACAGGATATCGCCGATGAGATTGGCCGCCCGGTTCACACGGTGCCGCAGATTCTGGTAGGCAGTGAATACGTGGGAGGCTTTGATGAGTTCTCGGCGTTTATGCGTCGGCAAGAGGCCTCGGCAGTGCAGTAATATGTTGCTGGCACAAGCGTATTACAAAAAAGCCCGGCGATCAGCCGGGCTTTTTTGTAACCGGGGAGCTGTTAACGATTACAGCTCAAAACCGGTTTTCAGCTTTTTTTCCACCAGTTGGTTTTTCAGCTTGGCAACTCGTGGCAGGCCATTGTCAAACGGTGGGAAGTTCTCACCGGCGATCAACGGCTCAAGGTAATCCCGGCACTCCTGAGTAATGGCATAGCCATCATCGGTAATGTAGTGGATCGGCATTTTCTTTTCCTGGTTGGCCACTTCGCTCAGGTTGGCTTCACCGATTGACCAGCGATAGGGTTTTTCCTTCGCACGTACAATCGTGGGCATCAGGGCCTGCTTGCCGGCCATGGCCATTTCCACCGCGGCTTCACCAACGGCATAGGCCTGTTCTACGTCAGTGGCCGACGCAATGTGCCGGGCAGACCGTTGCAGATAGTCTGCCACTGCCCAGTGATACTTGTGACCGAGGGCCTGCTTGACCATGTTCGCCAGGGCCGGAGCAACGCCCCCGAGCTGGGTATGGCCGAAGGCATCCTTGGCACCGGCATCGGCGACAAAGCGACCGTCTTCGTACTGGGCGCCTTCTGACGCCACAACGACGCAGTAGCCATAATCTTTCACGCACTGATCAACTCGCGCAAGGTACTTTTCGCGGTTAAACGGCACTTCCGGGAACAGGATGATGTGTGGCGGCTCGCCTTCACCCTGGCCAGCCAGGCCGCCGGCTGCGGCAATCCAGCCGGCATGGCGGCCCATTACTTCGAGGATGAAGACCTTGGTTGAGGTATCGCACATGGACTTGATGTCCAGGCCGGCTTCCAGGGTAGAGGTGGCGATGTACTTGGCGACCGAACCGAAACCGGGGCTGCAGTCGGTGAAGGGCAGATCGTTATCGACGGTCTTGGGAACACCGATACAGGTGATCGGGTAACCCATCTTGTCAGCAAGGTGGGAGACTTTATAAGCGGTATCCTGGGAGTCTCCCCCGCCATTGTAAAAAAAGTAGCCGATGTCGTGGGCCCGGAACACTTCAATCAGCCGCTCGTATTCGCGCGGGTTCTCGGAAATGTTTTTCAGCTTGTGGCGACAGGAACCGAAAGCACCGCCCGGGGTATGAATCAGCGCCTCAATAGCGCTATCGGATTCCAGGCTGGTATCAATCAGTTCTTCTTTCAGTGCGCCAATAATACCGTTGCGCCCGGCGTATACTTTACCGATCTGATCCGGGTATTTGCGGGCGGTCTGAATAACACCGGCGGCACTGGCGTTAATAACGGCGGTAACCCCGCCAGACTGGGCATAAAATGCGTTTTTGATGGCCATCTCGGGCTTCAAGCCTCCTGCTGGTTCGACAATGCGCAAATGATACGCCAAACCGGCCGGTTTTTCATGAGCAGATAACCAGTCTTGACCCGACAGGCGCTATGATAGAGGCTTTGCAGGTTTCAATTCGGAGGCACTACCTCAATGCATATTCATATTCTGGGCATCTGCGGCACATTCATGGGCAGTCTCGCTGTGATTGCCCGGGAGTCCGGCCACAAGGTGACCGGCTCGGATCAGGGCGTCTATCCCCCCATGAGCACCCAGCTGGAAGCCCAGGGCATTGAGTTGATGCAAGGCTATCGTGCCGAAAATCTGTCACCAAAGCCGGATCTGGTCCTGATCGGTAATGCCATGTCCCGTGGTAACCCGGAAGTGGAAGCCGTGCTCAATCAGCACATTGATTACATGTCCGGCCCGGAATGGCTGTCCCGTGAAGTATTGCGACACCGGTGGGTGATGGCCGTCGCCGGCACCCATGGCAAAACCACCACCACCGCCATGTTGCTGTGGATTCTAGACCAGGCCGGTCTGGATGCCGGCTATCTGGTCGGCGGTGTGCCGAATGATTTTTCGGTGTCGGCACGGTTGGGCAGCAGTGATTTTTTCGTGATCGAAGCGGATGAATATGACAGTGCCTTTTTCGATAAGCGTTCGAAATTCGTTCATTACCGCCCCGATACGCTGATCCTGAACAACCTGGAATACGACCACGCCGACATCTTCGAGAATGTCGAAGCCATCGAGCGCCAGTTCCATCATCTGGTGCGTACCGTGCCCTCTCGGGGGCTGATTGTGCGTCCGGGGCTGGACCACCATCTGGATAACGCACTGGAAATGGGGTGCTGGACGCCGGTTCAGGATACGGCCATTGGCAGTGAGGTTACCCACATCGCAGACTGGCGCGCAGAGCTGCTTTCTGACGATGGCAGCCGGTTTATGGTGATTCACCACGAACAGCCAATCGCGACCCTGAAGTGGGATCTCACCGGTTTGCACAATGTGCGCAATGCGCTGTCGGCGATTGCTGCGGCTCGCCATGTTGGCGTTACGCCAGACCATGCGGTGTCGGCGCTTTCCCGGTTTTCCGGTGTTAAAAGGCGCATGGAGCTGATCGGTGACATTGGCGGTGTGCGTGTATACGACGATTTCGCCCATCACCCGACAGCCATCCGTTCAACGCTTGAAGGCTTGCGCAATCGGGTCGGCGATGAGCCGGTTCTGGCGATTATCGAGCCGCGCTCGAATACCATGAAACAGGGTGTGCATCAGCAGACTCTGATTCCCAGTGCGGCTGCTGCAGATCGGGTGCTCTGGGGCAATCTGAGCGATATGGACTGGTTGCCGGCATTGCTGGAAAGCTGGCAGGCTGAGCGTGGTGGGGCCGAACAGCATCAGGTGGTGGCCTCCGTGGAGTCGCTGATCGCAAAAGCCCTGGAGCAGTTGCCGGACACCTGCCATATCGTAATCATGAGTAACGGCGGTTTTGGTGGCATTCATCAAAAGCTGGTCGCAGAGCTGGAGAAAGTGCGTGGCTGAGTCAGGAACGATGGTCAACCTTGCCTTCACCGGGGCATCGGGTGCCCAGTACGGTTTGCGTTTGTTGCAGTGCCTGGTTGCGAATAACTGTCGGGTGAATGTCATGGTCAGCCGGGCTGCCCAGGTGGTGATCGCCACGGAAACGGATTTTCGCCTGCCCGGAACGCCACCGGCGATGAAAGAGGCTTTTACCAAATACGCGGGCGCCAGGGAAAATCAGATTCAGGTTTTCGGCCGCGAAGACTGGTTTTCGCCTCCGGCTTCCGGCTCGGGAGAAAAGGCGCCTCTGGTCATTTGCCCCTGCAGCACCGGAACGCTCTCAGCCCTGGCGACCGGTGCCAGCAACAATCTGATCGAGCGGGCGGGTGATGTGGCTCTGAAAGAGCGCCGGCCATTGATCATGGTGTTGCGCGAAGCGCCGTACTCAGAGGTTCATCTGGAAAACATGCTTAAACTGACCCGCATGGGAGCGGTGATGATGCCGGCCAGCCCGGGTTTTTATCACAAACCGGAATCGGTGGCCGATCTGGTGGATTTCATGGTGGCGCGCATTCTGGATCATCTGGGTCTTGAGCAGACACTGGTGCCGCGCTGGGGTGAGAAAGCCGATAAGCAAGATAATTGATAGATGACAGGCGAGGGGAATTTTACACAGCGTCCACCGTGCGGTGACTGTATAGAATCAGACGCAAAAGGCCTGGATATCAACAAGATTGTTGAAATATAAAGAAAAGCTGAGTGTTTGTGCTTTCTGACCATTTCCTGGGGAAAGAAATGGTGCCGAGGAGAGGACTTGAACCTCCACGGGGTTGCCCCCACTAGCACCTGAAGCTAGCGTGTACTGAAATTTGGTCACCTTGGTTAGAGACTGGCTGTAGTGTTTTAACGATCTGAGAGTAAAAGGTTTTTATCAGATTTTCAGCTGCTCTCTAATCAAAGGAAAAGACCATTTACGGTGCTCAGAAGGTCCACAATCAATACGTATGAGTGACTCACAGGTAACACAGGTGTGTTAAAAAAGTGAGTTAAACATGCCGTCTGCGCCATCTTTTATAACCAAACGTAATGACGTTTACTACTTCCAACTGAAGGTCCCAAGTGCAGTAGAATCTTCCCCCAGATTGATTCGGCGAAGTCTGCGCACCAAATGCCGCAGGCAAGCATTAGCATTGGCAAGGAAGTGGTGGATTCAGTTGTTCGAGAATGATTTCCAGTGGGAAGACGAAGCAAAGGAACAGGACCGGCGTTTGTCTCGCGGTAAGGCGCTTTACAAGCGTTTGCAGGACCATGAACGTCAAACCCAGTACCACAACGGGGAAACTGATCCTTTAGCCATTGAAGACTTCATGGCGACCCTGAACGCCAAAGAAGCCGAAGACCTGCAAGCCTATTCAAACTACATCAACGAACAGAACCAAAATTCATTTGATTCAAACCCGGATTCGGATACGTCTGGTCGTGAGGCACCGAAGCAAAAGAGTGATGCCGTTACAGAAACCCTTCTGACAGCCATTCAGGAAACCCGCCAGCAAAGCGCACTTGCCGCACGTGGCATTGAGGAAACCGGTAAGCCTTTGAGTGAACTGGTAGATACTTACATTAGGGACAAAGCCCGAAAGTCCAATCCAGTCAAAACCACCATGGACAAGGGGCTGTTTGATTTGGAGACGGAACTTCAGCGTCTGATTATGTTCGTTGGTGATCTGCCCAACCACGAACTGACCAAAAGAGTCCTGAAGGAACGTTACATCGACCGGCGTTCAGGGCTGCCAAACATGCTGCACCGCAACGTCAAATACATGGATGGAAAGCAGTCAAAGATTGACCGTCTAACCGGACAGGTGGCGCTGGACCAGAATGGTAAGCCGAAAGAAGTGCCCATCTACAAACCGATGGATGACATTCTTGAGATCGCCCGCAATGCAAGCGGAACCAAGTTTCAGACCGCCCGGACCATCAATAATGAATTCACCACCATTGCCACTTTCTTGAGGGTAATGGAGCGGAACGGACTGATAGAAAACGGGCTGGCGGATTATCTAATCAGCTACAAG